>Ga0194132_10000057_pt1 | contig 193086 bp, 188 predicted proteins | sample TA2KigOf80mmetaG_FD_148612 | JGI IMG/M metagenome (GOLD analysis project Ga0194132, IMG submission 148612) | Freshwater microbial communities from Lake Tanganyika, Tanzania - TA2015054 Kigoma Offshore 80m | ecosystem: Environmental > Aquatic > Freshwater > Lake | place: Tanzania: Lake...
GTATTTAAATTGTTCCCTACTCTGTTAAAAGGCAAAGCGGGTTTCACCTGTCAAATTTATTGTTTTTTTATATTGTCGTGTTTTACCAATGAACGCTAACGGCCACAGCTTTGCGTTCGGTAGGGCATTTGGAAAACGTCCAGCCCGAAACTGAAGCCAATGTAAGTTACTAAAGTTGAAAATATATTCTGTTGTTCATCCGTGTTCGGTCAGCCGGATATTTAGCTGATAGTAGTACTGCGGATGAGGATTTATTCATTACCCCCTGCTGACGCAAAACTGAATGTTATGTGGCGTTTTTCCTTAATGTTGTTACTGACCATTTAATAGCAATTAAGCAAAGCCTCAGTGGATAAACGATTACCCCTATTATTATTATAGTCCACAGAAGAATGTTTGTTAATTGACGATCTTCAACAATGTTTCGTCTACCTTTTTCAATCAACGACTGAGCATCTTTTTTTTCATTCTCAAGCTTCTCCCTTTTAACTATTACGTCACTTTCATATTTTAGCCCATCATCAACTTTGGAGTCATAGGATGCTTTAGTCCCTATATCCAAGTCGCTTGAAAAAATCTCATAGAGCTTGTTTTTATAAAGTTCCGATTTCAAACATTCTTTGAATTTGTCAAGGCTGATATACTCAAAGAGAAAAAGTGAGTCTTGGTTTAATAAAGTATTGATGTCTTTGTCAGACATTCCGTTTTTCTTTATTTCATTAAGATTGATTGAATAATAGTAATAATTTTTTGATAAGTATTTTTGGATTTCCTCACTTGTGTACCCTACTTTAACTGCTCCTATGTAGTCAAACTTATGTTTATTTTTCATGTATGAATATCCTGTCTCGCTACTGGGTTGAGGTTTTGCGTTTGGAAAGTCTTTTAAAAACTCCGGCTCTTCTTGTTTCGGAATGTTATAATTGTCAGCCCCTACAATATAATTGACTATGAACTTTTGTTTGATACCCTCATATAATGCCTTTAATCTGTCAGTTGGCAAACTATCTATTTGGGCGGTTATTGAAGCTATCCTTTTTTGACTGCTTGATATTTTGGTGTCATAATAAGTGTTGCGGATAATTAGGAAAAGCCATAGAAGCCCCACAAGTGTAAGTGATACGAAAAAAATCAACACTTCTCTTGCAATTAGTCGTTTAATTTTTGGTTTGTCGGTCATGTTAAAATGCTACATAACGTATGTATTTGCGATATTCCTGGTACAGTTTTATGCTGATATTCAATACTCATTTATGCCTTATAAATTTAAAACATAAAGGAAATTAATAATGGATTAACCTCAAAAAGAAGATGATTTATGACAGCCATAGTTGCCAGCAAAGGGAATAGAAAAATGACCCTTATTCGAGACGGGTGTCGGAAATGTGTCGGAGAAAAAAAATAAAAATGGTTACACTTATGTAACCATTTCATTATCAAGTGATCCCGTCAGGATTCAAACCTGAAACCTTCTGATCCGTAGTCAGATGCTCTATTCAGTTGAGCTACGGGACCAACGGGCGGCAAATATAAGCAAAAATGCCAAAGCAGTAAACCTCTTTCGCATAAAAAACCCCGACATGATCGGGGCTTTTTATCAATATATCCTTGTTGGTTAATCTTTGAACTTGGACAACAAACGAAGTATTTCCAAATACAACCAAACAACAGTAACAAGCAAACCAAAACCGCTGTACCACTCCATGTACTTTGGGGCTTTCATTTCAATCCCCTTTTCTACGGTATCAAAATTGAGCAGCAGGTTAAATGAAGCAAGGGCAACCATCAAAATAGAAAAGCCAATGCTAAGGGGTGTGTTGGTGCTGGTAAGTGAAGAGGCCACCGCTGACCCGGTGAAAGCATAAGTCGTCCACTGTATGAGGTAGAACAGGGCCACAGCCGATGTGGCAACCACTATCACTGTTCTTAACTTGCTGGTAACTTTAATAATTCTATACCTGTAGATGAGAAACATTACCAGGCAAACCAGGAGGGTAAGTGCAACCGCCTGAACCGGTAAGCCGGGATAGGCATAATTGTACATGGCGGAAATTGAGCCAACAAACAATCCTTCCAATATTGCGAATATAGGAGCAAGAAAGCTGGCCCACCTCATTTTAAATGCCAATACCAATGACACAGCCAGTCCCCCAAAAACTCCAATATACATGAGCGGTTTTGGGTCTGCACCTTTGTCAAATTGAGTCCATGCCAGCAGGGTGGATCCAATCATCAGCATGATCAGCACACCAAATTTATTCATGGTGCCTTTCATAGTCATTTCTTCGCCGGTGCTGATACCCTCCAGAACGGTTCCCTGGAACCTTTTTTCCTGAAAAACAGGATTACTTGATTTAAACAATGCCATAGATTTTTGTTTTTAGACGTTAAAATTACGGGAAAAAGAAATATACTGTATTTATTAATAATGCCACCGGACAAAGGCCTCCATGGCGGCATAATGGGTTAATCCAAGATCTGCATACAGGTTGGCAGTGGTTGCATTTCTTTCTTCTGCCCGCTGCCAGAATTCTCTTGAATCACTACCCTGGAAGGGTACCATATCTTTTTGTGACTGGTGGATAAAAATCCCGAAGCGTTTTTTCAAAACCTGGTCGGGGCTCATGGGAATGGCCATTTCAATTTCTTCGATATTCCATTCCTGCCAGGCGCCTTTATACAGCCAGAGCCAGCAGTCATTGATCCACTCATAGTTCAGTGACCCGGCTGCTTCTTTTTTTATCCTTTTCAATGCTTCCAGCACTACATTAAAACAAACGATGTGGGTGCCGTGCGGGTCGGCAAAATCGCCGGCGCAAAACACCTGGTGCGGTTTTATTTGCCGGAGCAGCTCAATGGTCGGTCTGATATCCTTTTCACTCATCGGTTTTTTCTCTATGGTACCGGTTTCATAAAAAGGAAGGTCCTGAAAATGGATATTCTCTTCTTTAATGCCAACATAGCGGCAGGTTGCCCTTGCTTCGCCACGGCGTATCAGTCCTTTAATGGAACGGATGGCATGCGTATCAACCTGGTTTGATTTTTTTCTTACTAAAAACTTCCGGGCATCTTCCAGAATTTTGCCTGATTTTTTTGTATCAATCCCTGTAATTTCCTCAAAACCAACGGCAAAATCCAGAAACCTTGTAACAAACTCATCGGTAACAGCAATGTTTCCGCTGGTCTGGTAAGCCACATGCACATCATGCCCCTGGTCATGCAGTCGTTGAAAAGTGCCGCCCATGCTGATGATATCATCATCGGGATGAGGAGAAAAGATGACCACTTTTTTGGGGTACGGTGCAGGTCTTTCCGGGTGACCCGGAATAACGGAATTGGGTTTTCCGCCCGGCCATCCGGTAATGGTGTCCCGCAACATGTAATATGCTTCAAGGTTTATTTCATAGGCATCCCCTTTTTCAACAAGCAGGTCGCTTAGGCCATATTCATTATAATCTGAATTGGTTAAGCTTAAAACAGGCTTCCTGAGTTTCATAGACATATTCACCACCGCTCTTTTTATCATTTTAGGCGTCCACTCACAGTCGCCGGTAAGCCAGGGTGATTTGTTTCTTGTGAGTTCAGCCGCGGCCGTTGCATCCACTACAAAGGTTACATCATCATGATTTTGTAACAGGGATGCCGGTACATGCTCACTGTCGTCATCTTCCACTGCTTTTTTAATAACGGGGGCTTTGGCGCTGCCCCAGGCCATCAGAATAATTTTTTTTGATTTAAGGATGGAACTGATACCCATGGTAATGGCCAGCCGGGGCACCTGTGAGATATTGGCAAACTCATAGGCATTGGCAATCCGGGTGGAATTGTCCAGTGTTATCAGCCTTGTTTTCGAGTAGATACCAGACCCGGGCTCATTAAAACCAATGTGACCATTATTGCCAATACCCAAAATCTGCAAATCAATGCCACCGGCATCTTCTATCATCTTTTCATATTGGCCGCAATGTTCTTTAATCTTCTCTTTATTAATGGCGCCGTTAGGTATATGGATATTCTTTGGGTCTATATCAATATGGTCGAACAATTGGGTACGCATACAGCGGTTATAACTCTGCAGGGCATTGTTAGCTATGGGGTAGTATTCATCCAGGTTGAAAGTGATAACATTTTTGAAGCTCAGTTTTTCTTCCCGGTGCAATCTTACCAGTTCAGCATAAAGAGACTTGGGTGTGGAGCCTGTGGCCAGGCCGAGCACACAGTTTTGCTTAAGTTTTTGTTTCGACCTGATAATATTAGCTATTTGCTGTGCGACGTAATCAGAACCATTTACAGGGGAACTAAATACTTTTACTGAAATTTTTTCGTATGAGTCTACCATAATTATTAGAGTTGTGTATGTATATCCATAGCTAACAAAAGTACTTAAAACTAATTTTAAAGTACCAGTGTAGGCTTCCCCATATTTCAACCAGCCAGGTTTGGAGAAATTTCCTAACTTAAATGGTTTAAACATGAAACGGAAGAACTTCTCGGAGGCACAGATTGTCTCCATCCTGCAGATGCAGGAATCGGGCAGGTCGGTTAAAGAGATCTGTCGCGAGCATGGTATCAGTGATGCCACATTTTACAATTGGAAGGCTAAATACGGAGGCATGGAAAGTCAGTGATGTAGCCCGTATGAAAGACCTCCAGGAGGAAAATGCCCGCTTAAAACGCATCGTAGCTAACCTGACCTTGGAGATCGATGCGGTCAAAACGGTGCTCACAAAAAAGTACGGCGGCCTGACGATAAGCGAGAGGCGGTAGAGCTCTTGGTACAAGAGAAACTGAGTGTTCCTCAGGCCTGCAAGTGGGTATCCCTTCCCCGATCTGTAATGACCTATAAGAAGGTGCAGCGGGATGACAGTTCTTTGATCGATGCCCTGAACCAGCTGGTACAGAAACACCCCTCCATTGGCTTTTGGAAGTGTTACTACCGGCTTCGCAGAAAAGGGCTGACCTGTAATCATAAAAAGCTATACCGAGTGTATACCCTGCTGAAGCTCAATATCCGCAGGCGTACAAAACGCAGGATCCCGCAGCGGATTAAACAGCCACTGGTTGTTCCCCGGGGGTTAAATAAAGGCTGGAGCATGGATTTTATGACGGATAGTTTGGTCGACGGCAGGCGGTTCCGCTTGCTGAACATCATGGACGATTACAACCGGGAATCCCTGGCAGTAGAAGCTGATACATCTCTTCCCGCCGCGAGGGTGATCCGGGTGCTGGAGCGGCTGGTTGATTATAGAGGTGCCCCGCAGTCAATCCGGGTCGATAATGGCCCTGAGTTCATCAGTGAGCGACTCCATGGCCCTTTTGGACAAGGGTTTCATTCGGGCTATTTTTTTAAAGCGTTTGACTTTTAAAATAGGAAATAATTATATTTACACGCCGAAGGTGTTTTATTTAAGGTCAGCGACCGGCAATAAATAGCGTTTGTGCCCGGAAATGTTTACTAAACAACCTCTTCAGATAAAAGGGTTGCTTATACGGAAATTGAAGGTATTTCAATTAGAGCAGCCTGGACGCAGAAGAAATTAGTATTGAAAAGCACAACAAATAACGAAATAGCAGAGATAATCAAGAACACCTAGGGCAAAAGCATACTGTTTGCATTTGAAAATATTAAAAACATCAGGCTTACAGGTATTATGCCCAACGATGATTTGGATGTTTTATTAAAGTCTATTGAAATTTCTGCTGGCTGTAAGTCCATACAAGATGAGGATAGTATAGTTTTTGAAAAATAATATTTGGTAACCATTATTAAATCAATCTGCATGAGAAAAACAATTATCTGTTTATCAGTACTCAAGGTACTGTTCGTAACATCGCTACAATCTCAGCTGGCGTATAACCGCCCGCCCGGTGTGGTTAATGAACAACTTCAGAAGAGTAACAGCGAATCCCAACAGGATGGCAAAAAAAGCCACCAAAGCAATCTTTTAGCAACTGCCAATAGTGAAAACCCCATCGCTGATCGGTCAACGGTGGGTATGCAAGCTAAGGCTGAAACGATTACAGGTAAGATAACAGGAGATGACGGCGACCCTTTATCCGGGGTAACAGTTCAGGTAAAAGGAACAACCCGCGGCACTTCAACTAATGAACGTGGTGAGTTTACCATTGAAGCCAATAAAGGAGATGTGCTGGTAATATCTTCGGTTGGTTTTGAGAGCAGGGAAATTACTGTTGGTGATAGTAACAATATATCAGTTTCTCTTGCACGATCTGTTATAACTGGTACGGAAGTGGTGGTAACAGCCCTTGGTATTCAACGCCGTGCAAAGAGCTTAACCTATAGTACGCAACGGGTTTCTAATGCAGATCTTACTACGGTCAAAGACTTGAATCCGATTAACAGTCTAAATGGTAGAGTCGCCGGGTTACAAATTAACCGCAGTTCATCCGGTATAGGAGGCTCGGCACGGGTTATTCTTCGTGGTCAAAAATCAACCCGCGAAAATCAGCCCTTGTATGTTATTGACGGTGTGCCTATGGCAAATTTTATCGGCTCACAGCCCGGAGATGTATGGGGCGGCCGCGGAGATGGCGGAGATATTATCAGTTCTATCAATCCGGAAGATATTGAGGGTATAACTGTATTAAAAGGAGCTTCTGCCTCAGCGCTGTATGGCAGCCAGGCGGGTAATGGTGTTATTCTTATTTCTACTAAAAAGGGAAAGTCCGGAACTGCAAAGGTTGATTTTTCAACCACCGTTAATATGGAACGTCCCATGTACATGCCGGAGCTTCAATATGATTATAGGCAAACAAGCCCGGGGAATATTTATAGCTGGGGAGCAGCGGGCGCCAGCCAGGATCATGTAGAGCCTTTTTTTGAAACCGGCTTAACATTTATTAATACGCTTTCACTTTCTGCCGGCAATGAAAAAGCACAAAGTTATTTTTCATATTCTAATACAAACAACGAAAGCATACTGCCCGGCAGCAAACTGAACCAGCATACATTTAACTACAGGCAAAATGCAAAATTCCTGAACGATAAACTGAGCCTGGATGCCAACATACTATTTTCAACACAGAAAATAATTAACCGCCCGGTAGCAGGATTATATTTTAATCCGCTTACAGGGCTCTTTTTGTTTCCAAGAGGGCTGAACTTTGAGTCATATAAAAACTATGAATATTATTCCAGCACCCGCAACCTGATGTTGCAGGACTGGTGGAATATTAACCATGACAGGGGAGATGTGGGACAGGACAATCAGCAAAATCCCTTTTGGATTATTAACCGGAACAGAAATTCAGGCAAGAAGGATAATTTCTTTACCTCTGTCACACTTAAATATAATATCACTAAATGGCTTTCTGTTCAGGCCCGCGGCAATGTGAACAGAAATTATGATAACTATGATTTGAAAGCACATGCATCAACCCAGGGCACACTGGCTGACTTTAATGGAAGATATACTGTGGACAGGCTTACCAGTACATTGCTGTATGGTGATTTAATTCTTGCCGGTAACAGAAATATTACTCCAAAACTCGGACTGTCATTTAACCTCGGTACAAGTATTAACGATCTGAAGCAGGACAGGGATTATTTTGATACAAAAGGAGCTGACCTGAAGTTTGCGAATATATTCACATTGGGTAATGTAAATCTGAACTCTTCTTTTACGGTTGCTCCCAGCGGTGTTCACCGTCAGGTACAGTCTGTATTTGCAACGACTACGCTGGATTATGATGATAAGCTGTTTTTGGATTTAACAGCCCGTAATGACTGGTCATCCACACTTGCCTTTACACCTAAAGCAAGCAATGGTTATCCGTATTTTTCAGTTGGATTGAACACAATTATTAGCGACCTGGCGACTATGCCTGACTTCTTTAATTATGGTAAAGTGCGGTTGTCGTATGCAAAAGTGGGTAATGATGTGGCGCCTTTTGCTACTTATCCTACCAATTCACTTGCATCTGGTAACTATGGTTCTATACAGGCTGGCCCCTATAAAGGAGCTTTTCTGAGACCTGAAGATATCCGTTCATTTGAAATTGGTACCGAATGGAGAATGCTGAATAACCGCCTTGTTTTTGATTTTACCTGGTATAAGTCAAATACAAAGAATCAATATTTCGAATTCAGTGCGCCTTTAGGCAGCGGTCTTTCAAGATTCTTCGTTAATGCGGGTGATATTGAAAACAAGGGAATAGAAGTGGCTCTGACATACAATGTGCTGAAATCTAAAAATCTGAAATGGAACAGCGGGCTGAACCTGACACGAAACGTAAACAAAGTGGTTGAGCTGCTTCCTGAACTGGGTGGTGAGTATGATATAACCGGTGCAGGTGTAAATAACTATTCGCTCAGGATACGGGAAGGTGGTTCTTATGGCGATATATATGGCAAGAAGTTCAAAAGAGCTTCAGACGGCTCTATAATAGTTGATGATAATGGCCGCCCTCAGGGAGGTGACTTTGGTTTCCTGGGCAACCCCACACCAAAATTCATGGCGGGATGGAACAATACAATAGAATGGGAAAATATTGTTATTGGTGTTTTGATTGATGGCCGGTTTGGAGGAAAGGTAATGAGTATTACACAGGCTATGATTGATGAGTATGGGGTTTCAACAGTTGCTGCAGATGCCCGCAAAGCAGGGGGTGTAAACATACCTGCTACAAAAGAAAATGGTGTTAAATGGCCAGGATTATTGCCGGCTGAAGCATTTTATACTGCTGTTGGCGGCCGTGCCGGTATTACTGAGCATTATATGTATGATGCCACCAATGTAAGACTGCGTGAGCTGTCTGTAGGCTATAATATCAACTCGAGTGCAAAATGGATCAGAGAGATGCGGATTTCACTTACTGCACGCAACCTGTTCTTTATTTCAAAGAATGCTCCTTATGATCCGGAACTCAGCATGAGTACCGGCAATGGGGTTCAGGGCGTGGATGTGTTTGCATTACCTGCAACCCGCAGCATTGGTTTAAATTTCAGATGCTCATTCTAAAACCAAAAATTGAAAAAAAATAAATTTTCTGAAAATGAAAACAAATACGATGAAATTAATATCGCTGGTTGCCGGATCCATCATCCTGCTCAGCAGTTGCACCAAAAAGTTTGAGGAGTTTAATACCAATCCGTATGGAGCCACAAACGAGCAATTGGCCGGTGATTATGCACTTGTACCTGCACAATTGCAGGAAGCCCAAAAAACAATTTATGCCTTTTCCCCGGCATGGGTAACCCAACTGCAGCAAAACCTGCTGGGTGATGTGTACAGCGGCTATATGATGCCGCCGACTCCTTTTCGGGGCAACAGTAACAATATGACTTACGATTTGGTGGATGGCTGGAATGGTTGGGCTTTTTTCCCGGCTTATTCGAGCGGCTTTGGAAGTGTGATGAGTCCGATTACAAACGTGGAAGCAACCACTAAAACCACCGCCCCCGAGGTGTATGCAATGGCCAAAATAGTAAAGGTGGAAGCTATGCACAGAGTGAGTGATATTTTCGGACCTATTATGTACTCTAAATATAAAGATCAGAGTGCCGATGGGGCTTATGATTACGACAGTCAGCAGGATGCATACAATAATTTCTTTGCTGATCTGAAAACGGCAATTGATATCCTTACACCTATCCGCAGCAATGCTTCAACACAGCTGTTTCAAAAGTCAGATTTAATCTATGCCGGCAGCTATGCCAAATGGCTGAAACTGGCTAATACACTTCGTCTGCGTCTTGCCTTACGTATTGTAAAAGCCGACCCGGCAAAAGCAAAGTCTGAAGGTGAAGCAGCGCTGGCCAATGTTGGCGGATTGTTATCAACTAATGCAGATGATTGTTTTGTAAATATTGGTTCTACGGAGCATCCGCTCAATGTAATGAACAATGCGTGGGCAGATATACGTATGGGTGCGCCGATGGAGTCAATTATGGGCGGATACAGCGATCCACGTTTATCGAAATATTTTGTACCTGCAACGGATCCTGCAGTAGCTGGTCAATATAAAGGCATCCGTAATGGGATTAATATTGATGCCAAAAGCCGGTACCAGGGATATTCTGCATTAATTACATTCCCAAGTAAAATACAACTGATGACAGCAGCAGAAGCATGGTTTTTGAAAGCTGAAGCGGCTATTCGTGGCTTAGCCGGTGCAGGTACTGCTCAGACAAATTATGAATCCGGGATATCTGTTTCATTCAGTCAGTACGGCCTTGCGGGTGCTGCAGCATATAGCAATAATGCTGTAAGCATTCCTGCTCAGTATTTAGACCCCAAAGCAGTCACGGCAGGTCAGAATAATGTTATTACCGGCTCACCTTATTTGAGTACTGTTACTATTAAATGGAATGATGCTGATGCTTTTGAAAGGAAACTGGAAAGAATTATTACCCAAAAATGGATTGCGATGTATCCTGACGGTCAGGAGGCATGGAGTGAGTTTCGTAGGACGGGTTATCCGAAATTATTCCCTGTTATTGTCAACAACAGCGGCGGTAAGATTTCCACAACCATATTTATACGCCGTGTAAATCTGCCACCCAGCGAATATTCAACTAATCCTTTGGGTGCACAGAGGGCTGCTGCCACATTAGGCGGATCTGATAATGGTGGCACCCGCCTGTGGTGGGATAAACCATAATTTTTTTCAGATATAAGCAATTAGTTTTGGAAAGGGCAGGAGCTAATCCTGCCCTTAGTTTATATTTGAAAATCCATCTGTTGTTCTATATGCTTTCCAAATACCTTGTAGTTATTGTTTTGCTTATTTGCCTGTATTCATGCGGCGGGAAAAAGAAAACTGTTTTCACTTCATTAAGTAAATCTGAAACCGGTATTGATTTCCGCAATCTGCTGAAGGAAGATAATCCCTCATTTAATATAATGGCTTACCCTTATTTCTACAATGGCGGTGGAGTGGCTGCGGGAGATGTGAATAATGACGGTTTGCCTGATTTATTTTTTACAGGCAATATGGTGAAGAACAGGTTGTATATCAACAAAGGCCATTTCCGGTTTGACGATATAACGGTGAAGGCAGGCATTGCAGAAAAAGAAGGTTGGTGTACCGGAGTTGTGTTTGTGGATATTAATTCAGACGGGTGGCAGGATATATACATCTGTCGCAGCGGGCTGTCTAATAAAGAGTACAGAAAAAATCTGTTGTTTATAAACAACCATGATTTGACGTTTACAGAAAAGGCAGCGGAATATGGATTGGATAATGAAGGCTATTCAACCCAGGCATCTTTTTTTGATTATGACAAAGACGGCGATTTGGATATGTTTCTTATCAACCAGTCATCGCCGGAGTATTCCAAAGCGCAACTGGAATATGCACAGCTCCGTAACAAGCCCGGCGATTCGGTTTACCACAATAAACTTTTCAGAAATGATAACGGCAAATTTCAAAATGTATCTGCCGCGGCAGGTATATCTTCTAATGTACTTACATTCAGCCTGGGGGTAAGTACTGCTGATATCAATATGGATGGCTGGCCGGATATATATGTGGCCAATGATTTTAATGAACATGATTACCTGTATATAAATAACAAAAACGGAAGCTTTACCGAATCGCTTGCCGGTATGATGGACCATGTATCGCAATACTCTATGGGTTGCGATGTGGCGGATTATAATAACGATTTACTACCCGACCTGTTTGTGCTGGATATGCTGCCGGAAAACAACCATGACCTGAAGATGCATGTAGGCGCTGATAACTTTGATAAATTCAAGCAGCTTTTTGACAATGGATATTATCAGCAGTACATGAAAAATTCATTGCAAAAAAATAATGGCGATGGCACTTTCAGTGAAGTGGGTTTTTTAAATGGTGTGGCCGCCACCGACTGGAGCTGGAGTACTCTAATAGCTGATTTTGATAATGACGGCTACAAAGACATTTTTGTTACCAACGGATATAAAAGGGACAATACCAATATCCAGTTTGTAAAGTTTACGATGGATGAAGCTTTGCGGTTGCAGCAAGGCGGTAAGCAAATCACTGTCAGTGATTATATCAGTAAAATGGAGGGGATTCATATTCCCAACTATATGTACCATAATATCGCCAATGAACAGTTTGTAAATATAGCTGACGATTGGGGGCTGGGAGAAAAATCATTTGCACATGGTGCCGCTTATGCTGACCTTGATAATGATGGTGACCTTGATTTAGTAGTGAATAATACGGATAGCTACGCCGGTGTTTACCGTAATAACAGTGAATCGGTTTTGAAAGACAATTATTTTATCAGTTTTTCATTTGAAGGCACAAAACAAAACCCAACAGCAACGGGAGCCAAAGTATGGATATACCAGAGTGATAAAAATATTTACTTAGAAAACCTGCCTGTAAGAGGCTATCAGTCTTTTGCGGATGCAGGCCTGGTAGCAGGTCTTGGTAAAAATGAAGTGATTGATTCCATCCGCATTGTTTGGCCGGATGACAGGATGCAGCTTCTTACATCAGTAAAGGCCAATCAATCATTAAAAATAAAATACATGAATGCGGCGCTGGTATATCACTACCCGGCAGGCAAACAGGATATGCTCATGAGGGCTGTAGAAGGGTTTCTTCCTTTTACACACAAAGAAGAATATGTAAATGATTTTACACGGCAATTTTTGTTACCGCATTTTTACTCCAATGAAGGGCCATGTATGGCGAAGGCGGATGTAAATGGTGATGGAAGAGAAGATGTATTTATCGGAGGTGCAAAAGGGCAGGCAGGACAGCTGTATGTACAAAATTCTTCCGGAAGTTTTATGCTTAGCAGGCAACCTGTTTTTGATAATGACTCGCAGGCCGAAGATGAGGCTGCATTTTTTTTTGATGCTGATGGCGACAGTGATGCAGATTTATTTGTGGGTAGCGGCAGTTATGAGTTTCAGAAAGGTGATGAATTGTTGCAGGACAGGATCTATATAAATAATAATGGAGTATTCAGCAGGTCAGTAAATGGCCTGCCCGTTTTTAAAACCAATACTGCTTGTGCCGCAGCAGCGGATTTTGATGACGATGGAGATATAGATTTATTTTTAGGAGGCGGTGTTACTCCCGGCAATTACCCTTTGTTTGATGAATCAAGGATATTACTCAATGTCGGGAAAGGAAAATTTTTGGATGCTACAGAAAAATTTGCACCGTCGCTTAAGCAGGCCGGGTTGCTGCATGATGCAGTGGCGGTTGATATAAATAAAGACGGACTTACTGACTTGATACTGGCAGGTGAATGGATGCCGATAAAAATATTTATTAATACAGGAAAAGGGCTGATAGATAAGACAGATGAATGGAACAAAGAATCCGGACATGGTTGGTGGTTGTCATTAGCCGTGTCAGATTTTGATAAAGATGGTGATAAGGATATAATTGCCGGCAACTATGGCCTCAACAGTCCATTACAGGCGTCGTTCACAGAACCGGTTGAACTATTTTATCTTGATTTGGATGGAAACGGCTCGACAGACCCATTCATGACCAGCTATATTCAAGGAAAGTCATATCCTTTTGGAGTGATGGATGATGTAAACGGACAGGTACCATTGTTACGTAAGAAGTTTTTTGAATACCCTTCTTATGCTGATGCCGGAATAACTGATTTATTAGGTGATAAATTTTCCAATGCCGGCAGGCTAATGGCAAATGAGTTCAGGACATGCTATTTTGAAAATACAGGTTCAGGTTTAAAGCTGAAAGAACTTCCCCGCATTGTTCAGGCATCACCTGTATGTGCTGTATTACCTGCGGATGTAAACGGAGACGGTAATATGGATATTATTGCTGCAGGCAATAACCGTTACAACCGTGTCAGGATTGGGCGACTGGATGCCAATCATGGTATGGTGCTGCTGGGAAATGGTAAAGGCTCATTTGTTATTGCCGGTAATAGCGGATTGAAAGTAAGGGGAGATGTTCGCAGTCTTTTACAGGTCAATAAATATATTATTGCCGGGGTTAATAATGAGCCATCTCTTTTGTTCAAACTGATGTATTGAACAAAGCAGGAAAATCAGTGAATTTATTATAGAAAGGTTTCAGCTAAAACTATTATATAACTTCTCTAATATCCTTTATCTTTTATTAACTTCACCTTTAAGGCTGGTAAAGGGGATCGATTTAAATTCTAAATCTTTAAAGAATATGATAAAATCTACTCTGATGTTTTCGCTTTCCATTATATTATTTCTTGGTTGTAACACAGCAAGTAAACAATATCAACAGCCAATTATTGGAACCTGGAAATTAATATCAGGAACTACTATAAAAGGGGAGGATACCAGTTTTGTTGATTATACAAAGGGGCAGCAAGAAATGATAAAAATAATCCCCCTTCCCATTTTTCGTTTTTACGCCACGATTTAAACCATGGAAAGGACAGCCTTGCTGTATTTGTTGCGGGCGGGGGCCGGGCTCAAATTTCAGGAAATAAGTATAAAGAATACCTGGATTATTTTAATTACGGGGAATGGGAAGGCGGACAATTTGAGTTTGAGTTTCGTGTTAATGGCGATACGCTAACTACAACTGGTATTGAAAAAGTAGAAAAATTGGGGATTAATCATCTAAATATTGAGAAGTACATAAAAGTAAAACCGATGTTTTAAAATTAGCAACGGCAATTCAACGGAACGATGAAAGCAATGGCTGAATTTTTGAGTTATACAGGTCTGACGATTACTGACTGACGAAAAAACGCAACAGATTCAGTAATGACAATGGAAGTGAGCAGGGGAGGAGAGTCAGTGAATTTATTTTAAAAAGACTTCAGTTAAGGCCATTTAATTAATTTCTATTTCATCAACAAATAACCAGGCTTTATGCCCCGCACCCGGGTTGCCGGATGGAATAGAGCCATAGTTGGCAATATTTATTTTTACAAATCTTGCTTGTACCGGTTTTGAAAATTCATTAATAGATTCGCTATCTGTAATTATGGGATTTGAGATAGCAACAGGTAAGAAATTTATGCCATCAGCAGAAACAGTAACTGACACTGAGGCAGGTCTGTATATCCAACTTCCCGCCTGGTGATAGCAATGCACTTTTACAAAAGAAATATTTTCTTCTTTGCCTAAATCAATAGTAGCTATACAATCATCACCACTAAAGCCCAGAAATTCTTTAGACCTTGCAAGCCCTTTTTCATTTTGCACACCGTTAACTAATGTAAATGCACCGTCACCGGGATAACTATTAGAAGCCTCTTTTTCTAAAGTTATTTTTTTGCCGGTGGCTTTGTTGAAACAAAATTTTTGCTGAACACCAACCTGTTTACCTGAGGGAGAATAATAGGCGTAGGCTGTACGAGTTGATTTGGTAATTAGTTGCGGCTGCTTATATTGCCAAATAGAGTCGCCTCCATTAAAATTAATTGTAATAGGATTTGGGAGCTTGCTTTTAAGTTTCCAGTGAAGGCCATTGAAATTGTCAGTCGGCATCACCGTCGCTTTCAAATCAAAATATGCCTTACTATAATTCGCCTTCCATAAATCATATCTTTTAAATTGCATCAGCAACCGCTTTTCAAAATCATCCCAGTTCTTATCTTCTTTCTTACTCCATAACACCTCACTCAACGCTGCCATTCGGGGAAAAATCATGTACTCCACTTTCTTGGTGTTCTTCATATACTCCGTCCATACATTGGCCTGTGCGCCCAGCACATGTTTGGCCTGTTCAGCAGTTAATGCCGCAGGCACAGGCTCATAGGCATATACTTTTTCAATAGGGTTAAAGCCTCCAATCGTTACACTGTCTTCATTTTCACTTTGCGTATGGTCAAAATACACCGGGTTTCCGGGTGTCATCACCACATCGTGGTTTTGTTGTGCCGCTTCTATACCGCCCTTTTCGCCCCGCCAGCTCATCACCACGGCATTGGGGGCAAGGCCGCCTTCCAGTATTTCATCCCAGCCAATCAGAATTCTTCCCTTGCTGTTCAAATATTTTTCCACCCGCTGGATAAAATAGCTCTGCAGTTCATGTTCATCCTTGAGCTTATTGTCTTTTATTCTTTTCTGGCAATGCAGGCAGCGGTGCCAGTTTTCCTTGGGGCATTCATCGCCGCCAATATGAATGTACTTTGAAGGAAACAGTGCCAGCACTTCATCCAGCACATTTTCGATAAATTGAAAAGTATTTTCCTGTCCGGCACAGAACACATCATTAAACACCCCCCAGGTTTGCTGCACCTGTTTGCCGGTGGTATCGCCGTTCCACTTGCATTGTTTGGAAAAGTATTTTATGGTTGGTTCATCAGGAAAACAACTCAGTTCGGGATAGGCAGCAATAGCAGCAGAGGAGTGGCCGGGCATTTCTATTTCCGGAATGACAGTGATGTAGCGGTCAGCCGCATATTTTACAATCTCTTTGATTTGTTCCTGTGTGTACAAGCCGCCGTATCTTATTCCGTCATTGCCGGTACCGGGGTATCGGCCGATGATGGTCCCGTTTCTCCAGCCGCCAACAGCAGTAAGCTTTGGATATTTTTTTATTTCTATGCGCCAGCCCTGGTCTTCCGTAAGGTGCCAGTGAAATTTATTGAACTTATGCAGGGCGAGGTAATCAATATATTTTTTTATAAAGTCAATGGAAAAGAAATGACGGCCACAGTCAAGGTGCATGCCGCGGTAGCCAAAGCGGGGGTAATCAGTAATGGTTATCCCCGCAACAATTAGCTTTTGTGCAGGTTGTTTCAGGGCCGGGAGAAGCTGAATTAATGTTTGCATCCCATAAAACGTTCCGGATGCAGTTTCCCCTGCGATGTACACATTAGTTTTGCCTGCTACCAGATTGTAAGCCCCTTCTTTACCGGGTACAAGGGTTTCAAGGGTAGTGAACTGAATATAATTATCAGCAGGTGGCGCTTTTACTTTTTTCAGCTTTATTCCGTAAAACCGTTTCAGGTAGTCATTGAAAAAATTAGCGGTATTATCATCCACAGCATTTATTACTACCAATGATGTGGTGGAAGTAATGGTAAAAGTTCCGGTGCCCCGCTTTACTTCAACCGGTTGCGGAACGATATTTAGATTCTGGGAATTGGCAGTAAGCGCAATCAGTGTAATAAAAAGGCTTAATTGTAATTTCATTTTTATTCAGTTTATCTAAGTATGGGTATGATGATAGAAGAAGCATTTGTCCCATCATGATAAATCCGGATGGCCGCTTTTTTATAATCTTCCTGTTTCGCTTCATAAATATTAATAAACTGCTGGGGGTTCATATCTGCCAATGGAAACCAACTGCTTTGTACCTGTATCATCAGCTTATGGTCCTTTTTAAATGTATGTGCAATGTCAGGTAAATCAAATTTTACTGTTTCAATTTTGCCGGGTTTAAAGGCATCCGGTTTCTCAAAACTGTTTCTGAACCGCCCTCTCATTATCTCACCCCGCACCAGCATTTGATAACCGGCCATCATATAAGAGCCGCCCCCGGCACGGCCTTGTTGCGCCACATCTCCGGCATACCTGAAATTTTCAGGAAATACATCAATGATTTTTACTACAAAGTCTGCATCGGTCCCGCTTATATTCACCTTGAGGTTGGCTGTCAGTACTCCGGCCAGCGTTAAGTCTTCTTCCAGCGGAGCGGTTTCAAATGTCAATACATCCGGTCTTCTTGAAGCAAAGCGCTGGTCATCGGTCATATAGGCATTAGTGCGGCTTTGGTGCACATCTTCTGTATAGGGAACAGGATGCTCCGGGTCGCTGATGTATTCTGAAAAACTCCCGGCTTTTAAATACGTTGGAAGATTCCATGATAATGCGCCGTCGGACGCCAGGTAGATGGGCCGTGGCTGTACCTGTTTTGGAGGCCATTGATCAAATTTTATCCATTTGTTTTCACCGGTAATAAAAATGGTTGCTTCTGCAATATCAGGTTCATCTCCTTTTCCTTTCAGGTGATAATTGAAGAAGGGGATTTCAATAGTGTTTTGATACCAGATGGAAGTGGAAGTACCAAACCGGATATTGCCCAGGCTGTTTCCTTCGCCGCGGCTCCACTGGCCATGGCTCCAGGGGCCCATCACAATTTTGTTGTGGATGCCGGGGTTTTGTTTCTCAATGGCCTTATACAAATTCAAGGCACCCCAGCAATCTTCGGCATCAAATAATCCGCCTACCACCAGCATAGCGGGTTTAATATGGTACATGGCACGACGGGCATCCCTTGCCTGCCACCAGTCATCATAATTGGAGTGTGCATACATTTCTTTCCAGAATGCCACACTGTCGCCGATTAATTGCATCAGTTTGGAGGGCGGATTTTCCAGATAGAATTTGTAATTGTCACGGATGGGAAAATCAAAACCGCGGCTGCCGGCTGTGGTAGGTTTGGGCCTTGGTTTACCAAAGCCGGAGTAAAAACTGAAGCCATCCATCTGAAAAAATGCGCCGTTATGATGAAAGTCATCGCCCATAAACCAATCGGTAACCGGCGCCTGCGGGCTAACAGCCTTCAAGGCCGGGTGACCGCTTGCCGCCGCCATAGTGGAATAAAATCCCGGGTAGGAAATGCCAAACACACCTACATTGCCATTGTTGTTGGGAAGATTCTTAGTCAGCCATTCAATGGCGTCATAAGTATCGCTAGCTTCGTCAATCTCATTACCGGTTTTGTCCTTGTTAAAGGGCCTAACATCCACAAAATTTCCCTCGCTCATCCATCTTCCCCGCACATCCTGGATAACGATGATATAATTTTCCCGCATATAATATTTCCAGTGGCTGTTCCAGAATTCCCGCCAGTTATTTTCGCCATAGGGCCGGCAGGAATAGGGGGTGCGGTTCATCAATATCGGGTGTTTTTCACTGTTGTCTTTGGGCATGTAAATGGCAGTAAACAAATGAATACCATCCCGCATGGGGATCGTTTTTTCCATCTTAATATAATTGTCCCGTATCCATGCTGAATCCTGTTCATGTTGAGAAAAACAGGTGCCCGAGGCGAGAAGGCCCAATATGTAAAGGATTGTTTTCTTCATTTATTTATTTTTTCTGGATATATTTTAAAGGGGGTTGGTTTTGAAGGATTAAATTTACAGATTCTGTCTTTTCATTCATTTTTATTTTATGCATCCAAACGAAGCAGTTATCACCCGTTTCTATTCCGCTTTTCAGCAAAGAGATGCTGCCACTATGAACGCTTGCTACAGCGATGATATTATTTTCAGCGATCCGGCTTTTGGTTTGCTTAAGGGTGATGAGGTGAAGGCAATGTGGGAAATGCTTTGCAAAAATGCCAAAGATTTTTCGTTAACCTTCTCCAATATTCAATTGCCGGATGAAGAGTATGCCACCTGCAACTGGACAGCCACCTATACATTTTCTAAAACAGGACGCAAAGTTGTAAACAATATAAAGGCTTTTATGAAATTGAAAGACGGACAAATAATTGAACACAGTGATGCATTCAAATTAAGCAAATGGGCTGCACAGGCCCTGGGATGGAAGGGCGCACTTTTTGGCTGGATGGGCTGGTTTCAGCGCAAAGTGCAAAAGATGGCAAGAAAAAATCTTGAGAAGTTCATGCAGAATAAGGAAGCAGTGTCAGCCCGTCAATAACGGGATTTTCTTTGTTATAAGTGCATCGGAACTTCCATTAATAACAGTTCTGTTTCGCCGCCGGCCTTTATTTCCAGTTTATTGGTTTCGGTGATACCCAAACCATCTCTGCGTTTCAGGTTTATACCGTTGATGACAGCATCACCTTCAATTACAAAAACATAAACTCCGTTGCCTTCTTTTTTAATTTTATATTCCGTGGTAAACCCTTTATCCAGTTTACCGATACTGAACCAGGCCTGCTGGTGAATGTTCAGGCCCTCATCATTCCCCATCGGGGAAACGATAGTGATAAAAGAATTTTTCAGGGAATCAAAATCAAATGCCTGCTGGTCGTAGCGGGGCTGTACGTTTTTCTTTTCCGGGAAAACCCATACCTGGAATAATGTGACCGCTTCATCTTTATTGTGATTGTACTCTGAATGCTGAATGCCGGTGCCGGCGCTCATCACCTGCACTTCGCCCTTGCTGATGATGCCGCTATTGCCCATGCTGTCTTTGTGCTCCAGCTGGCCGCTCATGGGAATGGTGATGATTTCCATATTATCATGCGGATGGGTGCCAAAGCCCATTCCCCCGGCGATATAATCGTCGTTCAATACCCGCAGGGCGCCGAAATGAATTCTTTCCGGATTGTACCAGTTGGAGAAACTGAAACTGTATCTCGTCTTAAGCCAGCCATAGCCGGCAGCGCCTCTTGATTCCGCTTTATATAAAACACTTTTCATATTGGTTGGGTAAAAAAGGTTGATAAAGTTATGAACTACCGGATTAAATCTATACGTCTTCTGAACTGAAACAACTAATTTCGGCACATTCAACCATTAACAATGATAAGCAGAAGAAAATTCATCCGGGCATCGGCTTTAACGGGCATGGCGGGTCTATTATCCGAAAAAATAACAGCGGAGACCACAGCGGTTAATGCAAGGCCTGTTGTTATTTCCACCTGGAGTTCGGGGCTGGAAGCCAATAAAGCAGCATGGGAAATCTTAAAAAAAGGCGGCAGGGCATTGGATGCGGTGGAGAAAGGAGTGATGGTGACAGAATCCGAACAAAATTGTTGTGTGGGTCTTGGCGCCAATCCCGACCGGGATGGATTTGTAACACTGGATGCCTGTATTATGGATGAATTTTATAATTGCGGAAGCGTAGCTTTTCTTGAAAGAATCAAGCATCCCATTTCAGTGGCAAGAAGAGTGATGGAAAAAACACCGCATGTAATGCTGGCGGGTCAGGGGGCACAACAGTTTGCCGTAGCAGAAGGTTTTCCATTAGAAGAACAAAAGCTTTCACCATCTGCACAAAAGAATTATGAAAAATGGTTGAAAAAATCAGAATACAAACCGCCGGCAATTAATATAGAAAGTAAAAGCGGACAGGGTCCTTTTGCACCAAATAAATTAGAAAATGGTGAATGGAATCATGATACCATCGGCATGGTGGCGATGGATGCGAATGGAAACCTGAGCGGCAGTTGCACCACCAGCGGCGCCGGATTTAAAATGCGAGGCAGGGTGGGGGATTCGCCGATCATCGGGGCCGGTTTATTTGTAGACAATGAAGTGGGGGCCTGTACTGCTACCGGGCAGGGTGAGGATGTGATAAGGGTAGCCGGCTCTCATTCAGTGGTGGAACTGATGCGGCAGGGATTATCGCCTGAATCGGCCTGTAAAAAAGTAATTGAACGGATTGTGAAAATAAAAGGAACAAAGGCTAAGGATATACAGGTGGCTTTTCTTGCTTTGAATAAAAAGGGGCAGGCGGGGGCCTATGCCATTCACAAGGGATTTAGTTACGCTATAAAGACGAATGAGATGGAGAAGATGGTGAATGCGAAGTATCTGATGGTGTAATTCTGCTTCGGTATGAGGCTTCAGATTTTCAGAGTCTTGTCACTCCGACCTGCCTGGCGGCAGGCAGGCGAAGGAGGAGTCTCAAAGAATTCTATTTAAAACCAGTTTGTAGTTTTTGAGATGCTTCGTTCCTCGGCATGACCAACACTCCGATTGTATGTAATGGTTTACAAATACAGAATTGCTAATGGAAGAAAAAAAGTACATCATCGAAATCGCCACCTCCGATTTTGCCACCACTCAATCAGCTGTGGAAGGCGGCGCCGACAGGATTGAACTTTGCGCCAATCTTACCGAAGGCGGAACAACACAATCTTATGCGACGATAAAAAAATGCCGGGAGGCATTTGAAGGTTTACTTTACCCCATCATACGGCCAAGGGGCGGCGATTTTCTTTATACGAAGGATGAATTTGATATAATGCTGCAGGATGTGAAACTCTGCAAACAACTGGGCTGCGATGGGGTGGTGATTGGCATGCTGAATATGGACGGCAGCATTGATGTGGCAAGAACAGCGAAGCTGATTGATGCAGCTTATCCCATGGGGGTTACCTTTCACCGGGCATTTGACCGGTGCAGAGAACCATTTGAGGCATTGGAGCAATTGATTGAAATTGGTTGTGAAAGAATTCTTACCTCAGGTCAAAAACCAACGGTATCGGATGCAGGAGCAGTTGAAATGATCGCTGAATTAAATAAAAGAGCCGACAACAGAATTATCATTATGCCCGGAAGCGGAGTAAGGGCTGATAATATAAAAATGCTGGCTGAGAAAACGGATTGTACCGAGTTTCATTCTTCTCTGCGTGGTAAAACCAAAAGCATGATGCAGTTTATTCATCCTGCTTTTAAAGACTTGGAGGAGAGGTACAGCAATAATGCAATAAAGCCCGATGATGTCAGCGCCTTGCGCAATAACCTGAGTTAAAAAAGGGGTTCAGATTTTCAACTTCTTCATATACTCCGCATTCTTCTTCACAGCTTCCAGCGGAGTTCCGTTCGGATAAGCTTCCTGCTCCACAATAAAATATTGCATGCCGTTGTCAAGGGCTGTCTTTAATATTCTTTTGAAATCAATGCTGCCGGTACCAAGGTCAACAGAATTCTTGCTGTTATCCGCTACGGGGGTTTTGCTGCGGTCCTTTACATGGCATAGCCTGAACCGGTTTTTATATTTCTTTACCCAGTTTTCGGGATCTTCACCCGCTGTGACCACCCAGTAGATATCCATCTCAAAGTCCACCAGTGCAGGGTCGGTTTCATTCATCATTACTTCCTGCGGCACCTGCCCGCCGAGTGGTTTAAAACTGTAATCATGATTATGATAGGCAAAGAGGATCCCTTCCTTTTTGCATATTTCCCCGCACTTGTTAAACTTTTCAGCGGCTTTTTTATAATCATCCATTGTTTTTTGCGGCCCCAGCCAGGGGCAAATCAGGTATTTCATGCCGATCTCTGCTGCTTCAGCTGCTTTCTTTTCAAAATCCTTATTGATATCGCAGTGGCTGGCAACAAGGTTCATACCCAGCTCATCCATAAATTTCTTGAAATCGGTATTGCTCATTCCCCAGAACATACCTTTGCCTCCTTCATAACCCTCAATTTGTTTGTAACCAAACGAGGCAACCTGTCTTAATATGCCTGCAGGATCTTTCGGCATATCGTTACGCAAAGTGTACAACTGCAGACCGAAGTCTTTCAGGTAATTACTTCCCGGCAGTCCGGAAGCTTCAGGCGACCCGCCGGTTTTTACTGATGTGCAGCCCGTTTGCGCCAGTATCGATCCTAATGCCAGCCCCCCTGTAAAGCGTAAAAATTCTCTGCGGTTTTTCTTCATTGATAGTTTATTTTGTTATTCGGCCCAGGCTTTTTCGCCTTTTGTGTAAGGATAAGCGCCGTCAAATTTACCCGGAACTGCAATATGCCTGAGAGTTTCTGTCATTCCGGTTTTGGAAGTAAAGAAACCAAGTAAAGTAAGTTGCTTCATCATCGTATAATAATGCCGGGGGGAGCCAACAAAATCATAAGATTTCCCGGCTTTTTCGAACTCCTCCCTCTTGGGTTTATCTTTTTCCTCAACCGCTTTATTAAACTCTTTGGCTTCTTTTTCCAGGCTTACCAGCAGGCTATGTCGTTGTTCAGGCGGGCAATCCATGAAAGATTTGCCGTGCATTTTCCTGCAGGCCTCGTCAATGGCGCTGATACCTTTCATAAATGCATCCTGCTGTGCCTGGGTATAGCAGTCGGTCACCATAATTTTCATAAACTCACCTACCTGAGCGGCTTTTGCACCGGGTGTATGGGTGGCGGGAATAATGGTCTCGCCAATTTCATCAAGCAAGGAAATATTGGCAGCCGTAAATCCGGCATCTGTTTTTACCCCGGTTTTACAACCACTCAGAAAAACTTCGCCGCCAACAACAGCGCCGCCTGTAAGTACGGCAATCAGTTTTAATAACTCTCGTCTTTCCATTTAAAAGATTTGGTGTTTTAAAGATTTCCTTTTTTTAGTTCTGCAACTGCAAAATCAGCAGCCCTTGCCGTCAATGCCATATAGGTTAATGACGGGTTCACACAGGAAGCGGATGTCATGCAGGCGCCATCGGTTACAAACACATTGGGCGCATCCCACACCTGGTTATTTCCGTTTAGCACCGATGTTTTCGGGTCACGGCCCATGCGGGCAGTGCCCATTTCATGAATACCCATTCCCACTTCGTAGCCCCAGTCATAGGTCTGTATATTTTTTACACCGGCGGCTTCCAGCATTTCTTTGGCATCGTTCCGCATATCCTCCCGCATCTTTTTTTCGTTTTCCTTTATTTCCACGTCCATGTTCAGCACCGGCAGGCCCCATTTATCTTTTACATCTTTGTTCAGGCTGATCCTGTTTTCATGGTAAGGCAGCATTTCACCGAAGCCGAGAAAGTTGATTCCCCAGTTTTCGGAGGGTACGCTCAACGCTTCTTTTAATCCGGCACCAATGGTAAACTCTGCCACATCAACACCTCTGCCGCGGCCGGCACCTCCCTGGTAACCAAAGCCCCTTACATAATCTCTTTTATCATTGTAAATATTACGGAAACGGGGAATATAAATACCGGTAGGCCGGCGGCCATATTCATATTTATCACTGAAACCTTCTACAGTTCCGCTGGCTCCTGTGCGGAAGTGGTGGTCCATTACATTATTACCGAGTTCATTGCTGCTGCTGCCCAGGCCATCGGGCCAGATGTCGGTAGCGGAATTCATCAGTATCCAGGAGCTGTTGAATGCAGATGCACAGAGGAATACAATTTTTGATTTGAACTCGTAGGTTTTATTTTCATTGGCATCCAGTACCTCCACTCCGGATGCTTTTTTTGTATCCTTATCATACAGCACTTTGGTTACAATGGAAAAAGGACGAAGGGTAAGATTGCCCGTTTTCATGGCGGCAGGCAGGGTGGAAGATTGGGTGCTGAAGTATCCGCCGAAGGGACATCCTCTCCAGCATCGGTCGCGGTACTGGCAGTTCGTTCTTCCGTAATGAGGTTGGGTAATGTTGGCCGAACGGCCGATGATAAGTTTGCGCCGGTTTTTATAAAAGGCTTCCATTTTTTTCTTTACATCTTTTTCAGCGCAGTTCAGTTCCATAGCCGGCATAAATTCACTGTCGGGCAACACTTCCAGTCCTTCTTTACTTCCCTGTATGCCGGCAAATCTTTCTACATAGCTGTACCAGGAGGCCAGGTCATCATACCGAACGGGCCAGTCCACAGCAATTCCTTCTTTTGCATTAGCTTCAAAATCCCATTTGTTCCACCGGTAACTTTGCCTGCCCCATAGCAGTGAGCGGCCGCCTACATGATAGCCGCGGTACCAGGAGAAGGGTTTTGTTTCTGTATAGGGACAATCTTTGTCACTGGCCCACATGTCGAGCACTATTTCGTTCAGCGGATAGTCTCTTTTCAGTTTCGGATAATCTTCAATCATTTTTTGTGTACGGCCGCCGCGGTGCGGGAACTCCCAGTATTCTTTATTCGCATTTACATAGTCTTTAATATGCTCGATATTTCTTCCTCTTTCGAGCAACAGCACCTTTAAGCCTTTTTCGGTAAGCTCTTTGGCTGCCCAGCCGCCGGCTATTCCGGAGCCGACTACAATTGCATCGTATGTATTGTCTGCCATTGTTTATTGAATATTTATAAATTATTTTTTGTTACGAACTTCTGTTCCCTGATGATCGTCCCTTGCGTCGCACACTTCATCGTTTTGTAATTCTATTCATCAATTATATACCGCCCCTATGGGGCTTTAAACGTTTTACTACTTGTTTACCCCGGATTTCATCCGGGGCTACCAACATTCAGTCCCTCCGGGACTAAAGCTCCAACTATTATGCTGTATAAATAATTAAAAGAACTTATCAATAATATGAAGTTAAAGCCCCTCCTTCGGAGGGGTTTGGGGAGGCTTCATACATCACACCTCCTCACCGCATACCTCAGCGCCTTTATCTTTTCTTCTTTCGTCTTTCCGGTAGGAATGAATTCCTGCGCCACATAGCCTTTAAAACCGGTTTTTATTATAGCCCTCATGATGGCAGGATAATACAACTCCTGTGTATCATCAATTTCATGCCTTCCGGGTACGCCAGCCGTATGATAGTGACCGAAATACGGGTGATGGTCCTGGATCGTCCGGATCACATCGCCTTCATTGATCTGCATATGGTAAATATCATACAGCAGTTTGAAATATTCCGAGCCGATCTTTTTGCATAGTTCAACCCCCCAGCTGCTTTTATCGCACATATAATCTTTATGGTCCACCTTGCTGTTGAACAATTCCATTTGTATCACCACCTTGCTGGTTTCGGCCAGTTTCATGATTTTTTTAAGTCCTTCGGCACAGTTGTTCATTCCCGTTTCATCATCCATGCCGCGCCGGTTGCCGCTGAAACATATCAGGTTTTTGTACCCGGCTTTTGCCACCTGCGGAATAGCTTCAGTAAAATCTTTGATCAGCCAGTCATGGTTTTTTTTGTCGTTCCATCCCTCTGTAAGACTGATTTTTCCGGCCGTATAGCACATGGAGCAATAAATGCCGTTTTTCTGAATAACCGGCCAGTCTTTGGGTGCCAGAAGGTCAATGGCTGAAAATCCCAGCTTGTTCACCGTGAGGCACATTTCATCCAACGGTAAAAAATTATAGGTCCATGAACAGACGGAGTGATTGATATTGCCTTTCAGCGGGGCTGTATCGTATTCATCATCTTTCATGGAAGCAAAACTTTTTCCTGAAACGGCCACGCCTGCGGTTCCTAAGGCCAGTGATTGTATCAGTTTGCGGCGGTTCATTTTTTAGTTTCAACTTTCTCGTCTTTAAATAAAACAAGAAACATCAGCAGTACAGCAGTGGCAATGGCAGCAGGAATCAGCCATATCATTTTAAAATCAGTTCCGGTTGGCCCTGTATACGCATCGGATACCCATCCGGCAACTTTAAAACCAACCAGCATGCCCACGCCATAAGTGGCAAGCGTAATAAGCCCCTGTGCGGCGCTTTTATATTTTTCACCTGCCCTTGCATTGGTGTACAGTTGGCCGGATACAAAAAAGAAATCGTAGCAGATGCCATGCAGCGCAATTCCGATAATCAGCATAAAACTCAGTTCGCCTGCATTGCCAAAGGCAAAAAGCACATAACGCAATACCCATGCAAGCATACCGACCAAAATAGTCTTCTTAAATCCAAACTTTGTAAAGAATATTGGCAGCGCCAGAAGGAACAAAACTTCTGATATCTGACCGATGGTCATTTTGCCTGTTGGGTTTTCAACGCCAATTCCGGCAAGAAAAGGATTGGCGATCTGGTAATAAAAAGCGAGGGGGATGCAAATAAGAACAGAAGCGATAAAAAAGACAGCAAAGTTCCGGTCTTTTAAAAGCTTTAATGCATCAAGCCCGATGATCTGCCCAAAGCTTACTTTTTGCCCGGATGATTTGGCAGGAGGTGTGGCTGGTAACGTAAAACTCATCAGGCCGAGTGCAAGGGCGGCGCCACCCGAGAGAAGAAAAGTATTCTTCAGCATGCCGCTGGCAATATTTTCTTTGGAATCCCAATGAAAAAGATAGCTGATGAGCAGGCCGGCAACAATCCAGCCGATGGTTCCGAATGCCCGGATAAGTGAAAATTCCTTTTCGGGATTCTTCATTTGTTTAAAAGAAACAGAATTTACCAGTGCCAGTGTTGGCATATACAATATCATATAACCGAGTGAATACGGGAAAAAAGCCGAGACATTATCAGACGAATACATCAGATACATAAGACCCGCACCGGCTATATGCAGTACCCCTAAAATTTTTTCTGCATTAAAATACCTGTCGGCAATCAGCCCGATGATGAACGGGGCAATAATGGCGCCCCACGACTGGGTGGAATACACATTGGCAATCTGCCCTCCGCTTGCCTGCAGGTTGGCGCCTAAAAAAGTCCCAAGCGTCACAAACCATCCGCCCCAGATAAAAAATTCAAGAAACATCATTACAGAAAGCTGAACACGGGTGGCAAGCTTCATATACAATCAGAGGTTTTAACCGTTCAGTGAATAATTATTTCAGAAAGCTAAATGTAGTATTTTTAAAATACTTTTATGTTTGTATTACACAATTTTAATTCACAGAAACTTCTCAAACGTTTGCAGCAATGGGCAGAAAATTAAGGATGGCAATGATTGGCGGTGGCAAAGATGCGTTTATCGGTGCTGTTCACCGTCTTGCTTTTAATATGGACGGACAGGTGGATCTGGTAGCTGGGGCATTAAGTGTAAACCCGGAAGTGGCCGTAGAATCAGGCCGCAGTTTATACCTTGATGAGAACAGGATATACACAGATTACAAAGTGATGCTGGAAAAGGAAGCAGCCATGCCTGCTGATAAAAGGATTGATTTTGTCAGCATCGTTACTCCCAATTTTGTTCATTTTGAACCGGCCATGCTGGCGCTGGAGAAAGGATTTCATGCAGTGATTGAAAAGCCCATCACTTTTACATTGGAACAGGCAAAGCAACTGAAGCAGAAAGTGGAGGAAACAGGCCTCACCTTATTATTATGCCACACTTATACCGGCTACCCGATGGTAAAGCAGGCAAAGCAATTATTAAAATCCGGGACGCTGGGAAAAATAAGAAAGGTATATGTGGAATACCCGCAGGGATGGCTCAGCACTTTTTTAGAAGGAACAGGACAAGCTCAGGCAAGCTGGCGTACCGATCCGAAGCGAAGCGGTAAAGCCGGTTCCATGGGAGATATAGGCACTCATGCGTTTAACCTGGCTGAATATATTACAGGATTGCAGGTTGTAAAAATTTGCGCTGACTTAAACACAATTGTCCCGGGCAGAATGCTGGATGATGATGGCGCTGTGCTGCTTCATTTTAACAATGGCGCCAGCGGTGTGCTGATGGCCACACAGGTGGCAGCGGGGGAGGAGAACAATGTGAAGATAAGGGTGTATGGGGAAAAGGGCGGTATAGAATGGAAACAGGAGGATGCGAATACCTTGCTTGTAAAATGGCTGGATAAGCCAACAGAAGTTTATCGTGCCGGCACAGGTTATCTAAACTCATTCGCTTCACACAATTGCCGCACACCGGCCGGACATCCGGAGGGATACCTGGAAGCATTTGCCAATCTTTACCGGAATTTTGCATTTACATTACAGGCAAAGATCAGTAAACGGCCACCGAAGGAAGAATGGCTTGATTTTCCATCAGTGAATGAGGGAGTGAGGGGGATGGCGTTTATTGATAATGTGGTAGCGTCCTCCCGGTCGGATAAAAAATGGATTGAATTCAAAATATCTTAGCAGATGACCACAATACAAGGACCCGGAATTTTTCTGGCCCAGTTCATGGGCGATAAATCTCCTTTTGATAATCTGAAATCTATTTGTTTATGGGCAGAAGCGCTGGGTTATAAAGCCGTACAGATTCCCACCTGGGACAGCCGCTGTTTTGATTTGCAGAAAGCTGCAGAAAGCAAAACTTATGCAGATGAAATAAAGGGTACAGTTAATGAATGCGGGCTGGAGATATCTGAATTATCTACTCACCTGCAGGGGCAATTGGTGGCAGTGCACCCGGCTTATGATATCTTGTTTGACGGCTTTGCTCCGGAAAATTTAAAAGGCAATCCAAAAGCCAGAACAGAATGGGCCATAAAGCAGGTAATGTATGGCGCCAAAGCATCAGCAAACATGGGATTGACGGCACATCCCACATTCAGCGGTTCTTTATTATGGCATACTTTTCATCCCTGGCCGCAGCGGCCGGCAGGATTGGTGGAGGAAGGTTTCAGAGAACTGGCAAAAAGATGGTTGCCCATACTCAATTATTTTGATGATTGCGGTGTAGATGTTTGTTATGAAGTTCATCCGGGTGAAGACCTGTTTGACGGCATTACTTATGAAATGTTTTTGAAAGAGGTAAACAATCATCCAAGAGCCTGTTTGCTGTATGATCCTTCGCATTTTGTGCTGCAACAGTTGGATTACATCCAGTATATAGATTTTTATCATGAAAGAATAAAAGCGTTTCATGTAAAGGATGCGGAGTTTAATAAAACGGGCAAGCAGGGAACATTCGGGGGCTATCAAAGCTGGGCCAACAGGGCAGGCCGGTACCGCAGCCCCGGCGACGGACAGGTGGATTTTAAAACTATTTTCAGTAAACTGACGCAGTATGATTATAAGGGTTGGGCTGTAATGGAATGGGAATGTTGCATAAAACATCCTGAAGACGGGGCAAGAGAAGGCGCTGAGTTCATTAACAATCATATTATCCGTGTTACCGGAAAAGCCTTTGATGACTTTGCTTCAGCAGGAACTGACTTAAATCATAACCGGAAAATTCTCGGACTTGAATAAATTTGATTTGTCTGGCTTTATTTTTAAACTTTAAAACAATCGTATGAAAAAGTTTTTTTTAATTATGACCGCGGTCCTCTTCCTTGCCTCCTGCGGCGGTGGGGGAGATAAGAAAGGAACTGAGACCAATAAGGATACGGATGAAAAAAAAGAAACTCCTGCTGACGACCTTTCACAAAACCCTGACTACCAGGAAGGACTGGCCATTGTTTCGAAGCCCGAAAATCTTTGTCTTACTTGTCATAAGATAGAAGAAAAGCTGACGGGACCCGCCTACCGGGATGTGGCCAACAAATATGAGAACAATGAAGAATCGATAGCTAAATTGGCCAAAAAAGTAAAAGAAGGAGGAATCGGAGTTTGGGATGAAGTGCCCATGCCGGCTAATGCAGTTATAACTGAAGAGGATGCCAAGAAAGCTGTGAAGTACATACTTTTACTTAGAAATAAATAATTTATGCACAAAAAAAAATTGCTCTGGCTGGCCGGAATAATTCTTATTGCATGTAACAATTCATCAACCCCGGGAAAAAAAGACAGCGATACAGCAAATATTACAGTGACTGCAACAATGAATACACTAACAGAGCAGCAAAAAACTGAAGGATGGCAGTTATTATTTGACGGCCAGTCAATGAAAGGATGGCATCAATATGGCGGAGGGCCGGCAGGAGAGGCCTGGAAAATTGCCGATGGCGCCCTGTATCTTGACACCACAAATAAGAAAGACGGTAAAATTGCCGGCGGCGGTGATATTGTAACGGATGAAGAGTTTGAGAATTTTCACCTGAAACTGGAGTGGAAAATTGCCCCGGCGGGCAACAGCGGCATCATGTTTTATGTGAACGAGGATACAAGTGTTTATAAAAGACCCTACGAAACGGGACCTGAAATGCAGGTGCTGGACAATGAGGCGCACCCGGACGCAAAAATTCAAAAGCACAGGGCAGGAGATCTGTATGACCTCATTTCCTGCAGCAAGGAAACCGTAAAACCTGCCGGTGAATGGAACCAGGCAGAGATAAAATGTGCAGACGGAAAGCTGGACTTTTACCTGAATGGAGAAAATGTTATTTCAACCACCTTGTGGGATGATAACTGGACCCAGATGGTGGCGGCCAGTAAATTTAAACAGTGGCCGGGCTTCGGCACCTTCCGGAAAGGTAAAATATGTCTGCAGGACCATGATAATACCGTTTGGTACAGGAATATCGCGGTGAAGAAACTTTGATTAATAAAGTCCCGCAATTCCGGGACTTTATTGTTATTCTACTTTTACAATCTTAATTATGTTGGTGGGCAGGTGCAGGTGCACCGGTGTGCTGCCCGTGCTTACAAGCACATCTCCCTTCTTAATAAACCCTCTGACTTTCAGAATCTCTATCTGGTCTGAAAAAATATCATCCAGGCTTTCTTCCTCGCTGTAAAAAAAAGCCCTTACACCCCAGCTCAGGCTAAGCTGGTTCACCAGTGATCTTTCCTTGGTAAAAACATAGAGCAGGGACTTGGGGCGATAACTGCTGAGCATAAAACCAGTATAGCCGCTTTGTGTCATTCCGATAATGGCATTTGCATCTACATCCTGTGCCAGCTTGCAGGCATTATAGCAAATAGCATCGCTGAGAAAAGAAGGGGAATGGGGCTGCGGTTTCAAAATTTCTTCCCGGTTGTAATCATAGGCTTTTTGTTCGGCTTCAAGGATAATTTTTGTCATCACCTCCACTACCAAACGGGGATGCTTTCCGGTGGCGGTCTCCCCGCTGAGCATCACCGCATCAGCGCCTTCCAGTACCGCATTGGCCACATCCGTCACTTCACTGCGGTTGGGCTGGTTGCGGTCAATCATGCTTTCCATCATTTGAGTGGCCACTATAACCGGTTTCGCCCGGTGCAGGCATTTTTTGATAATGTCTTTTTGTATAAGAGGTACTTCTTCAATGGGCAGTTCTACACCCAGGTCGCCCCGGGCAATCATCACCCCGTCGCTTTCCACAATAATATCACGGAGATTTTTCAGCGCTTCGGGCATTTCTATTTTTGCAATTACTTTGGCCTTGCTGCCGGCATCCGTCAGCATTTTTTTCAATTGCCTTATATCATCCGCTTTTCTGACAAAAGAAAGCGCCACCCAGTCCACCTTGTTTTTTATCATGTATTCAAGATCCGACAGATCTTTTTCAGTGAGAGAGGGCAGTGATATATTGGTATCAGGCAGATTTACTCCTTTTTTGGGATAAAGCATTCCGCCCAGGGTAACCTCCACTTTAACATCATTATCTTTGGTAATTTCTTTCACCACTACTTCCAGTTTGCCGTCATCCACAAGAATTTTTTCACCGATTTGCACATCTGCATGCAAATCGGGATATGAAACGTAAATCCTGTCTTTATTACCCACCACCTGTTTAGAGGTAAAAGTGAGGGCATCTCCTTCATTTATTTCCAGTGATCCTGCTTCCAGTTCACCGATCCGTAGTTTTGGCCCCGGCAGATCGGCGAGTATAGCTATGTTATATGGTTCTGTTTTGTTGATCTTACGGATATCTTCAATAATTCTGGTTTTATCTTCGTAAGTGCCATGTGAGAAATTAAGCCGGAAAACATTCACCCCGGCTTTTACCAGTTCCAGCAACTGTTCATAAGCTTCGCAGGCCGGGCCTACCGTGGCTACAATCTTTGTTCTTTTATAAACATGCTGCCGGCCGGCTTCCTGATCAAAATCTTTATGCAGGTATTTTTCCAGATTTTTACTCATGGGGTAATTACAGTTTATTAAAACGGCCGGTGATTGTATTCATGAAGCCAGGATTTTTACAATTCGCAGCCATTCATCGCTTATTTTTCCCTTGTTTTTTACAGCATCCCCTAAGGGCATATAATGCATTTTATTGTTCATGATACCCACGAATACATTATATCTTCCCTGCAACAGGCACTCTATGGCGTGGTAGCCCATGCGGCTCGCAGTCAGGCGGTCAAGACTACTGGGAGCCCCGCCCCTTTGTATATGCCCCAGAATGCAGACCCTGATCTCGGCATTCGGCAGTTTTTCTTTCAGAACCGACTGCACTTTATTAGCGCCTCCAAAATCATCGCCTTCGGCCACTACAATCAGGTTTACCAGTTTTTTTCGCCGTTCTTTTTCCAGCAGCGAAGCAATTACATCATCCATATTGGTTTTACGTTCAGGTATCAGAATGTTTTCTGCCCCTGTAGCAATACCGCTGTGAAGAGCAATATAACCGGCATCACGGCCCATCACTTCAATAATAAATATCCTGTCGTGTGCATCCATTGTATCCCGCACTTTGTCAATCGCTTCCACCGCTGTGTTTACAGCTGTGTCAAACCCGATGGTAAAATCGGTGCCGCTGATATCCTTGTCAATGGTACCGGCCAGCCCGATACAGGGTATATCAAATTCCTCGCTGAATTTTACGGCGCCCCGGAATGAGCCGTCGCCGCCGATAATAACCAGCCCGTCGATACCCCGCAGTATAAGATTATCATATGCTTTTTTCCTCCCCTCATATTCAAAAAATTCTTTGCACCGGGCTGTTTTTAAAATGGTGCCGCCCCGCTGAATGATATTGGCCACCGAACGGGATTCCATTTTGCAAATATCATCTTCAATCATGCCCTGGTAGCCCCGCATGATACCATACATCTCAAGCCCATAATATAATCCTGTGCGGACAACTGCCCGTATCGCTGCATTCATTCCGGGCGAATCTCCTCCTGAGGTAAGTACGCCGATCTTTGATACTTTTTTTCCCATTTAGCTGTTTGAGCGGGTAAAAATAAGTAATTGTTTTGTATGTGTTTTTAATACACTAACAGCCGTTTGATCCGGAACAATTTTCATTTCTCAGTTTATAATGGAACTGCCTGAATCATGGGTTATCAATAACCGGAGGCCTGTTACCTGTTGTGTGTAAAGAAACAACTTACTGCTGCTGGGCGAAAAGATTTTTAGCATCCAACATTGCCCGGCGCCGGGTGAAGGCGGGTAGAAAATAGAAAATAGCGGAGATATTCGCTGCCTGCAGCCCTGCTGCGATATGAAAAGCATACGGCCTAAACCAGTTTTACCACTTATACATGCGGTTATATTTTTGAGCCCTTTTCACTTAACTTTACCGGTTCAAAATATGACATATGAAGACGAGATTGCTATTATTTTCATTTTTCATTACACAGTTACTTGTTGCGCAACTTCATTATCCCAATGTAAGAAAAGGCGATGTATACGAAGGTTATTTTGGCCAGTATAAATTGCAGGATCCCTACCGCTGGCTCGAGGATGAAAACAGCGATGACACTAAAGCATGGGTGGAAGCTCAGAACAAGGTAACATTTGATTATCTCGCTTCCATTCCGGTACGAGACAAGGTTAAAAAAAGACTGGAGGAACTCTGGAATTATCCCCGCTATTCGTCTCCTTTTAAAAAGGGGCAACACTATTATTTTTTTAAGAATGACGGATTGCAAAACCAGTCTGTGTTGTACCGGCAACTGGGAATGATCGGTAAGCCTGAGGTATTTTTGGATCCCAACCTTTTGAGCAAAGACGGGACTGCTGCTATTGGCAGTTATGGGTTCAGCAAGTCAGGCAAATATTTTCATTATACGGTATCTGTTGCCGGCAGTGACTGGCAGGAAGGGTATATAATGGAAACTGCCACTAAAAAGATATTACCGGACACTATCAAATGGATTAAGTTTGGCGGATTTAGTTGGTATGGTGACGGGGGATTTTATTACAGCGGCTATGAGGCACCGGATGAAAAATCAAAACTCAGCCAGCAGAACCAGTACAATATGGTTAAATACCACCGGCTGGGTCTGCCACAGGATAAAGATCAGCTTATTTATGTGGACCGTGTTCATCCGTTACGTTACTGCTTTGCCGGTATAACTGAAGATAACCGGTATATCATCCTTCTGACCTCAGAAGGCACCAGCGGTACTGAATTGTATTTTATTGACAAACATAACCGGGAGCAGGTACGGTTTGAAATGATAGTGGAAGGGTTCAATACAGAAGCTGAAGTGATAGACAACCATGGCAATAAACTGCTGCTGCTGACCAATGACGGGGCGCCCAATTACCAGGTGGTTTCCATAACGCCTGTCGGGCCGAAAGCAAGGGAAGAGGGGCTGGAAAAAATGGCGAAAGACGCCATGGCCAGAAATCTTTCTTCTGAAGAACAAAGAAAGGTACAGCGGGAACATGAAATTAAAGTAATGCGCAACGGATGGAAAGTAATAATACCTGAAAAGAAAATGGCCTTGCAGAGTGTAACCACCTGCGGGGGCTTTCTGTTTGCCAGTTACCTGCAGGATGCTTCTACCAGGGTTTATCAATATACCTATGATGGAAAACTGGTACGGGAAGTGAAATTGCCCGGTATAGGATCTGCAGGCGGATTCAGGGGAGAACGAAAGGACAAAGAACTGTTTTATACATTTTCTTCGTTTAATGCACCACCCGCTATTTACAGGTATAATCTGGCTACGGGGCAGTCTGTGCTTTTCAGAAAAACAGAGGTAAAAGTAAAAACGGATGATATTGTAACTGAACAGGTTTTTTTCAAAAGCAAAGACGGCACCCGGGTGCCCATGTTCCTTACTTACAAAAAGGGAATGGTAAAGAATGGCAACAACCCGGTTTTAATGTTCGGGTACGGGGGGTTTAATATACCCGTCACACCTTCATTCAGTGTAAGCAACGCTTTCTTTATTGAACAGGGGGGCATTTATGTATCGGTTAATTTGCGTGGTGGCAGTGAATATGGTGAAAAATGGCATAAAGACGGTATGCTGGACAAAAAGCAGAATGTATTTGATGATTTTATTGCTGCGGCGGAATACCTGATAAAAGAAAAATACACCAGCAGTGAAAAACTGGCCATCCGCGGCGGAAGTAACGGAGGTTTGCTGGTTGGAGCAGTAATAACGCAGCGTCCGGAGTTATTTAAAGTGGCACTTCCCGCAGTGGGTGTTATGGATATGCTGCGTTTTCACAAGTTTACTGTAGGATGGGGTTGGGCAGTTGAATATGGTAATCCTGATTCTTCACAGCACTTTCCGTTTCTCTATAAATATTCACCATATCATAATCTGAAGCCGGGAACGGAATATCCGGCTACACTGGTTACAACAGCCGATCATGATGACCGGGTAGTACCGGCGCATTCGTATAAGTTTGTATCCCGTTTGCAGGAATATCATACCGGCAATAATCCTGTTTTAATCCGGATTGAAACAAAGGCAGGCCATGGCGCTGGCAAGCCTACCAGCAAGCAAATTGATGAAGCGGCAGATATTTGGAGCTTTGTAATGCACCACCTGGGCATGGAATATAAAGAACCCCCCACGCCGCCGGTTAAAAAAGCTTTTTAATTGCTCACTATATATAAGGAATCCTGCTTACCGGCAGGATTTTTTTATAAACTATTTTTGGATAATGAGTGTATTGATTACAGGAGCCAACGGATTTCTGGGTTATTATCTTACTGATTTATTACTGCAGAAGGGGCACCAGGTTATAGCAACAGGCCGCGGCGAATGCCGTCTTCCTTTCCACGGGCGGCAGGATTTTCAATACATACCGATGGATTTTACGGAACCGGCTGCAATATTATCCGTTTTCGAAAGATGCAAGCCGGAAACAGTCGTTCATGCCGGTGCTATGAGTAAACCTGATGACTGTGAGCTGAATCAGGAACTGGCCTTTAATATCAATGTGCAGGGTACAGCGAATGTGCTTCAGGCTTCGGAAAAGCACCAAAGCTTTTTCATTTTAGTTTCCAGCGATTTTGTTTTTGACGGCGAAAGGGGCATGTACCGGGAGCATGATAAACCCAACCCCGTCAGCTATTACGGCAGCACCAAACTGCAGGCAGAGCTGGCGGTTCAGCAATATATTTTTGACTGGAGTATTATACGGACAGTGCTGGTTTATGGAAGACCCATCACGGGCCGTTCCAACCTTCTCAGTATCGTAAAAGAAAAACTGGAGAAAGGTGAAGAGTACTGCGTTGTGGATGACCAATTACGGACACCTACTTATGTGGAAGACCTGGCAACCGGCATTGCTGCTGTTATTGAAATAAAAGCGAAAGGCATTTTTCATGTCTCCGGTGAAGAAGTGCTGACACCGTATCAAATGGCAATCCGTACTGCAGAATACCTGAAACTTGATTCTTCGCTGATAAAAAGAGTTACTGCTGCTGATTTTTCGCAGCCTGCCAAAAGGCCGCCCCGGACAGGTTTTGTTATTGATAAAGCCAAAAAGCAATTTGGGTTTCATCCTGTTTCTTTTGAGATTGGCCTGGAAAAAACGTTCAACGGTCAGAAATAAAAGCTTACTCCTGCTTTGATAAAACGGGGAATTCCCGGTGTGTAATGGATTTCTGAAACAGGATCAGTTTCGAACTTCAATCTTGACTCTGTATTAAACTGTGCTTCCCGCCATTGGGTGTTTAAAAGATTTTCACCTGATAATGCAAGGTCAAACTTTTTTATCCGGTAGCTTAGAACGGCATCTGTAAGCTCCCCTTATTTTCGGACCACCTGGATTTAGAGTTTTTTGTCTTTTAGTTTTCAAGGGATATGGGGCTTGGATATTCAGCTGGGGGTACGTTTCCGAGTGATTCATGAGGACGTTCGTGGTTGTAATCGTGGCGCCACTGCTCCGCCAGAACTCTCACATCCTCAAGGCTGTAAAACAGAAAGGCGTCCAGAAGCTCCTTTCTCATAGATCCGTTTTTACGTTCAATAAAGGCGTTTTGCACTAGTTTACCAGGCTGGATGAACTGCAGGCGTATGCCATGATACTCACACCAGCCATGGAGTCGCTCACTGATGAACTCAGGGCCATTATCGACCCGGATTGACTGCGGGGCACCTCTATAATCAACCAGCCGCTCCAGCACCCGGATCACCCTCGCGGCGGGAAGAGATGTATCAGCTTCTACTGCCAGGGATTCCCGGTTGTAATCGTCCATGATGTTCAGCAAGCGGAACCGCCTGCCGTCGACCAAACTATCCGTCATAAAATCCATGCTCCAGCCTTTATTTAACCCCCGGGGAACAACCAGTGGCTGTTTAATCCGCTGCGGGATCCTGCGTTTTGTACGCCTGCGGATATTGAGCTTCAGCAGGGTATACACTCGGTATAGCTTTTTATGATTACAGGTCAGCCCTTTTCTGCGAAGCCGGTAGTAACACTTCCAAAAGCCAATGGAGGGGTGTTTCTGTACCAGCTGGTTCAGGGCATCGATCAAAGAACTGTCATCCCGCTGCACCTTCTTATAGGTCATTACAGATCGGGGAAGGGATACCCACTTGCAGGCCTGAGGAACACTCAGTTTCTCTTGTACCAAGAGCTCTACCGCCTCTCGCTTATCGTCAGGCCGCCGTACTTTTTTGTGAGCACCGTTTTGACCGCATCGATCTCCAAGGTCAGGTTAGCTACGATGCGTTTTAAGCGGGCATTTTCCTCCTGGAGGTCTTTCATACGGGCTACATCACTGACTTTCCATGCCTCCGTATTTAGCCTTCCAATTGTAAAATGTGGCATCACTGATACCATGCTCGCGACAGATCTCTTTAACCGACCTGCCCGATTCCTGCATCTGCAGGATGGAGACAATCTGTGCCTCCGAGAAGTTCTTCCGTTTCATGTTTAAACCATTTAAGTTAGGAAATTTCTCCAAACCTGGCTGGTTGAAATATGGGGAAGCCTACACTGGCGCAAAAGGGACTGAACAACCGGTTGACACCCGAAACCTGCGACCAGCTGGCATGGGTACTGTATCTTAAAGGGAATTACCGGGAAGGCAAGGCTAAAGGCTCAACTGGCCAAGGCTTATGTTTACAAACACAGCTTCGAACCGGAAGTACTGCTGCATACTGCTCTGATATTTGCCAAAAATGGAAAGAGAAAAGAAGCAAAGATGCTGCTGAAGCAATGCCTGGAAAGTTCATTTGAGCTGGGGCGGATTGTTATCCGCCGGGTTAAAGAAAAGCTTGCCTCTTTATAATGAATCAATGATCTTTTTTGTATTTCATCTCGCCTGCACGGATAGCCACCGGCAGATCATTTTCCTTTGGCGGCAGCGGGCAGTTGTATACATTACTTACATAAGCACAATAAGGATTATATGCTTTGTTAAAATCCAGCAGGTTAAACCCGTTTTCCATTTCACCGGTAGTGGCATCAATATACCTTCCGTTTTCATAGGTATTGGAACCGGTAGTTTTGTCGGTAAAGGCGATAAGCAGGTAATCTGCATATTTGGGAACCGCAAGCAATCCCTGCGACTGGTAAACCTGCAATGTCATTGCTGTATCATGAATGGAAAAATAAAGAATACCGTAAACACGGAATAACTTTTTTTCCCGCCCGGTCGTTTCTATCCTGAACCAGGGTACTTCTTTGGCTCTTTCGAACCGTGCCGTTACATAGTATGAAGTATCAACGGGGAAAAAGCATAATCTCTTTTTGTCTTCGCTTTTTATGACTTCATGTTCATCTATATATTTTTTTCTGAAAACCTGAAGCGAGTCGGAATAACCATTTCCCTGGGCAATGCCTTCGCCGGGGGCCAGGGCAAAGAAAGAAACCAAACTGAAAAAGAGATATTTCATATCGGTCTTGTTAACTCATCATAAGCACATTTACACTGCGCTGGAGGATATTAAAGGCGATTTCTGCCATCAGATTTTCTTTGTCAAGTGTAGGGTTCACTTCCGTGATTTCAAAGCAGCAAACTTTGCGGTTTTGCATGAATTTGCTGATCAGGTCTTCAGCTTCCCTTTCCCGCAGTCCGTTGCTTACCGGCGTACCGGTTCCTTTGGAAATAGATGAGTCCAGGCTGTCCACATCAAATGAAACATAAATGTCGGTACAATCACCCAGGTAGCGGAGTACAGCCCTTACAATATTTTCTGCTCCTTTATTTCTTACTTCCTTTGTGGTCACCACTTTCATATCGTATTTTTCAATCAGGTGCCGTTCTTCTTTTTCATAGTCCCTCAGCGAAATAAAAACAACATCTTCGGGCAGAACCTTGGGCGCTATTTTCCCGATATTCTTCAGATGGTTCCAGTATTTGGCTGTTTCTTCATCCACGTCATGTACGGCACAATCCTCATTGTTTTTGCTGATGGAGACAGCCATCGGCATACCATGTACATTGCCCGAAGGGGTGGTGTAGGGGGTGTGGAGGTCAGCGTGGGCATCAATCCAGATTACACCCAGTTTGCTTTTGGGTTTGGCCATCTTAATGCCTGCAATGGTAGCGCCGGCGGTACTGTGATCGCCGCTGATCACTACGGGGAAGAAATTGTTTTTAAGAGTATCGCTTACTGCTTTGCTTACCCTGTCGTACATGGTGGCAATGCCCTTGATGCGTTTGGCATAGGGCGACTCAATAGGTTCATACAGCAGCTTATTGTCAACAGGGATTTTTTCAGAGGGAAAATGAATAAAAAAGTTGCTCATAAAATCAAGGGCGGCGATTTTTATGGCTTCCACACCCAGGCTGGCGCCACGGGTACCGGCCCCTATTTCAGAAGGTACTTCAATCAGTTTTATATTTTTCATACAGCGATCATTAATGAAACAAACGGCAAAAACCGTACAGAACCAATGGGCAGCGAAGTAAAGGGTGGCGGCAACTGATTACCCGGCAGCAGGGCCGGGGATATAAAAGTTGGCAGGCAATGACTGCTCTGCAAATGTATAAAAGCGTTTCAGTTTTTTTGAGAAGATACTCATAACGGCCATCCCAAAGGTAGGCTTTTGTTTTCTTGATGTCAAGCGGAAAACAAGGATATTATTCATGCAGAGCCAATACCGGTACAGAGCTCTGGTAAATCAGTTTTTTTGTATGGCTTTTTACCAATAAGCGGGAGAACAGATTTTGTTCCTTATGAATTACTATGATAAAATCCACTTTTTTGTCTTCAGCAAACCGGCTGATGGCCTCATCCACATCATGCAGTTCCATAAAATAAAATTCAGGAAAAAACTCACTGAACATTTCCTGCAGTTTGGCTTTTTCAGCCTGGTAAATCGGGGATATGAGTGCCAATGCCCAGGCAAAAGTACTACGGGCCCTGCAGGAAGGAAAAATTACCCGGGTGGGGGCTGATAAGGATATTAATGTGGATGTGCGGGTTATTGCCGCTACTAATAAAGACCTGCTGAAAGAAGTAGAGACCAAAAACTTCCGGCTTGATCTTTATCACAGGCTCAGTGTAATCATTATTCATGTTCCCTCTCTCAATGAAAGAAGGGACGACATTCCCTTACTGGTTGACCAGTTTCTGAAAGATATTTGCGGTGACTATGTTATAGCCGTAAAAAACATAGAACCCGAAGCCATCAAGCTGCTGCAGCAGTATAACTGGACGGGAAATATCCGGGAACTCCGGAACGTAGTGGAAAGACTGGTTATTCTTTCCGGTAAATCCATTACAGAAGAGGATATAAAAAACTATGTGATGCCGAAGTAAAAACCTTTGCATTCATGGAGCCTTATTTGTTCATTTACCGCCCATAATGCTCCGTTTACCGTTGTTTCACAAAACTTTTCTCTTTAAAATTTTGAAGGGCAGATATTTATGATATTTTTGACCGCTTAAAAAACGGCTCATGCCCCTGAATCACCTGTTTATAGTTTACCTGATCGGAACATTGCTGGTTTTTTTGCCCTCTTTCGGGCTGGCAAAGCTTTTTCCGAAAGCAGGCATTGCATCCTGGAAGGCCTATATACCTTTTTATAATACCTGGGAAATGCAAAAGGCGGTCAAACGGCCGGTGCATTGGGTGTTCTGGCAATTTATTCCTGTGGTCGGATGGTTCATCACTCCCGGTATATTTATTGAATTTGTAAAGGCATTTGGAAAATTTACGCTGGGTCAGCATACCCTCGCTTCACTGTTTGCACCGTTTTATTTTCCTTATCTCGGGTATAAAGAGAACCCCGGTTTTATCGGTTATGAAGGAGTAAAAAAACATAAAAAGCACAGCTGGCGGGAGTGGGTGGATGCAGCCATATTTGCGGTGGTGGCTGCCACGCTGATCCGGACTTTTGTTTTTGAAGCCTATACTATTCCTTCTCCTTCCATGGAGAAAACTTTGCTGGTGAAAGATTTTTTATTTGTCAGCAAACTGAGCTATGGTCCCCGTATCCCAAACACCCCTTTGTCAGTTCCTTTTGTTCACAACTATCTTCCCTTTGGAAGCAAAAGGAAATCTTATTCAGAAGCGATCAAGATTCCTTATACCAGATGGTTTGCTTCGCCGGTAAAAAGAGGGGATTGTGTGGTGTTTAACTTCCCGGCCGGCGATACAGTGATTAACCTGCCGGATTACCAGTCCAAACATCCTTACTACCAGCTTTGCCGGGAATTGGGAAACGGCGATATGGACAAAGGAAGGCAGATTATTCTGGCTGACCCTGACCAATACCCGCTGGCCATACACCCGGTTGATAAAAGTGATAATTACATCAAGCGCTGCGTAGCCATTGCGGGTGACACCCTCCAGGTTATTAACGGGGAAGTTTATATCAGCGGTAGCAAAAACGAAATGGCGCCTTATGCCCAGATGGATTACCTGATTGAAACAACACAGCCGCTTGACGGCGATTTTGCCAAAAGCGAATTTGATGTGGACATTTTTAACATGCAGGAAACGGATATCCTCGGGAATAACCGGTACCGGATGACACTTACCACAAAAGCGGTTGACAAACTGAAGCAATCAGGATTGCTGAAAAATATCAGTATGTATGTTGATACAGTAGCAATAAAATACCGCCCTGAATTTGAGAACTATGTATGGTATAATAAATGGAGTACCGATAATTATGGTAAAATATGGATACCTGAGCAAGGTGCAGTGCTTTCGCTCAACGAAAATAATTATTACATCTATGAAAGGGCCATCCGGGTGTATGAGAATAATGATTTCTATATGAAAGAAGGAAAGTTTTTCCTGAATGGAAAAGAAGTGACTTCCTATACTTTCAAAATGGATTATTACTGGATGATGGGAGATAACCGTCACCAGTCGCAGGACAGCCGCTTCTGGGGCTTTGTACCGGAAGACCGGATTGTGGGCAAGGCGTGGATGATCTGGTTCAGCTGGGATGGCGGACCGAGGTGGGAACGGTTTTTCAAAATAGTACGGTAAACGATGTTGTCCCTCTGCACGGCGGAATTTTGCTTCTTTGTAATATTTGATTTACTTTAATAGTATGAAGCAAAGCAAAATAGAGTTTGAATACGAGGTGTATAATGATATTGGTGAGCTTAACGAAGAAGATGCCTGGCTGCTGAACGAAGCAAGGTCGGTTACCGAACAGGCCTATGCGCCTTATTCCAACTTTAATGTGGGGGCTGTAGCCATGCTGGCCAATGGTGAAGTGGTGGCGGGCACCAACCAGGAAAATGCTTCTTACCCGGTAGGTATTTGTGCCGAAAGGGTATTACTGGGCACAGCAGCCAACCTGCATCCCAATGTGGCCATAAAAACAATAGCCATCAGTTACAACGGCGATGAAGTAAAAAGCGATCACCCCATTTCACCCTGCGGTATGTGCCGCCAGGCTTTGCTGGAATATGAAACCCGGTTGAAACAGCCCATTCGGCTGATACTCGGCGGCATGGAAGGGAAAGTGTATATCATTAAATCTGCAGAATTGTTGCTGCCGTTTGCTTTTACAAGTACTGAGTTAAAATAACGTTTGCACTCCATACGCCACTTTTGCCTCATGTTCCAGCAGCCATTTCTTTCTCCAAAGCCCTCCTGCATAGCCAACTAATTCTTTATTGGAACCAATTACCCGGTGGCAGGGCACAATGATGGCGATATTGTTTTTCCCGTTGGCATTGGCAACGGCACGGGTGGCTTTTGTGTCGCCTGTCCGGCGGGCAAGTTCCAGGTAACTGATGGTTTTTCCGAATGGTATCTGCATCAGTTCACCCCAGACCTCCTGCTGAAAAGGGGTGCCCGGCTGATTCAGCGGCAATTCAAACTGCCTGCGCTGCCCGTTAAAATACTGGATAAGCTGTTCGATACATTGTATAAACAAGGGCGGCAGTTGTTTCTTTCGGCCGGCTGTTTTTTGCGTTGTGTCATGAAAACTCACTTCACTGATATAACCGGGAGTACCGCTTATTTTCAGCAGGCCAACAGGAGAGTGGTAGTATGTGCTGTAAGTTTCAGCCAATCTTTTGACCGTTTTGTACAGGACGTTCAGGCTGCAATAAAATTACATCATTGCCGGCTTCATAAATGCCCAGCACCAGGCATTCACTGATAAAATCAGCAATCTGTTTGGGCGGGAAGTTGACAACAGCAATCACCTGCCGGTTCACCAGGTCTTCCTTTTTATAATATGCCGTTATTTGTGCCGATGATCTTTTCAGGCCGATTTCACTTCCGAAATCAATTACCAGTTGCCAGGCAGGCTTCCGGGCCTTCGGAAAGTCATTTACCTCAACGACGGTTCCCACCCGCATATCTATTTTTTCAAAATCGTTCCAGGTGATCATGCGGTCAAATTAGTCAAATAGGTCAAATATGTCAAATTGGTCATCCCGACCTGGCTGCCGACAGGCAGGTAGCTATCGGGAAAGTCAGGTTAATTGATCAGTCTGCAAGAAGCGGATATCCATATCCCATTTCTGATTATCTTTCTCAAAAATTTTGAAATGACACCTTTTAAGAAAGGAACCGGTATTTCACGCAGAAAATTCATCCGCCATGCCGTTGTGACCGGCGCAGGGTTTATAATTGTACCGCGACATGTACTGGGTCGTGGATATATAGCCCCAAGTGATAAGCTGAATATTGCCGGTATTGGGGTTGGAGGAAAGGGAACCAGCGATTTGGCAGAGTTTGCCAAAAGCCCCCGGGTGAATATTGTGGCGCTTTGTGATGTGGATGACAGGCAGGCAAAAAAATCAAGGGAATGTTTTCCGCAGGCGCCGTATTATCATGATTTCAGGGAGATGCTGGAAAAAGAAAAATACACCATTGATGCCTGCAGCATTTCCACGCCTGATCACACCCATGCAATTGCAACACTGGCGGCCATGCAGCTTGGCAAACATGTATACACACAAAAACCCCTTACACACAATATTTACGAGGCAAGGATACTGACCGAAGCTGCAAAAAAATATAAAGTAGTAACGCAAATGGGCAATCAGGGCGGATCAGGCGATGGGGTTCGCAAAGCCAAAGAAATGGTGGATGCCGGAATGATCGGAAAGGTATATGAGGCAAAGGCCTGGACCAACAGGCCAGTATGGTCACAGGGAATTCCTACGCCCACGGGCAAGTTTGATATACCCGGTGAGCTGAAGTGGGATCTCTGGCTGGGCCCGGCACAATATATTGATTATAATCCCGCATACCTGCCATTTAACTGGAGGGGCTGGTGGGCTTTTGGTACCGGCGCTTTGGGAGATATGGCCTGCCACATCATGGACCCTGTTTTCAGAATATTACCCATTGACTATCCCGAATCGGCCGAATGCAGTGTGGCCACCATCTGGAAAGAAATGTGGAACGATACACAGAATACGGAGGCCTGCCCGCCTGCCTCCATTATTCACCTTACTTATCCCAGTAAAAAAGGTAAACAAAAAATTAAGGTTTCCTGGTATGATGGCGGCCTGTTGCCCGAACGGCCTTCTGCATTATTGCCCGGAGAGCCTTTTGGCAACTGGGATGGCGGTGTACTGCTGATAGGTACAAAGGGAAAACTATTGCTGGATTGTTACGGCGAGAATCCCAGGTTACTGCCCACCCGGCTGATGCAGGAGGTAAATATGCCGAAAGAAAAAATCAAACGGGTACCCGAAGGGCATTACCTGCAATGGGTGAATGCCTGTATTGCCGGTTATGGCAATGCTGAAACCAGCTCACCGTTTGAATTTGCTGGTCCCTTTACCGAAAGTATACTCATGGGTAACCTGGCAATCCGCAGCTGGCAAATGAAAAACCCGAACCTGAAGGGATGGGTTGACAAATACCTCGGCCGAAAAAAACTGTTGTGGGATGCGCAGAACATGAAGGTGACCAATTTTGATGAAGCCAACCAGTTCGTAAAAAGGGAATACAGGGATGGATGGAAATTAGCACTTTAAAGACATCACTCTTACTCAAGGGCTCTGGCAAGCTCTGACAATTCTTTTTGCTTGGATGCCTCTTTATCAGTGGTGAAGCATTTGCCAAATTCTTCCAGCAATTGCTGGATTACCTGCTTATTTTTCTGCGGTTTAAAATAAGAACCTACCGGTGGCACAGAAATCCGCTTAAAATAACCTTCCACATCCTGGTGGGTGAACACCTGCCCTGAAGCAGGGTCAATAAAAAATTCAATTTTGTGAACAGGGTTCGGCAGGTTTTCGTCAGAATAACCCGGTTTGAAATAAGCAATAATGAATTGCTTGGGTATGCGGACAGCCTTTACGGGTATATCCAGTAATTCAGACAGCACAAGGTACAATATTCCATTACTGATCTGGTTTCCTCTTTTTGCTTCCAGTGTTTTGTGCAGCAGGAATTCGTTTGGTTCTTTGTAATTGATTTCATTGCCCTTTAAACCATAATAGCTGTACAGGATGCTGGTAACGATATTGATCTGTTCCAGCGGGGTGAGATAATTGTTCAGTTCCAGCCAGATGTTGCGGCGCACTTTTTCAATTTCCTGCAGTACCTGGGTGGTGGATACATCAGGATATTGAAATTTTCCCACCAGCATGGCGCCCAGCATCAGATCGTGGTGCCCGGACAAACCCCATTGGCGAAAATCTTCGGTGAGGTCGGTATAATGCAGGCGGTGGATCAGCAGTTCGATACGGGTTTGCACCGCTTCATCAGGCGTGGTTTCCCAGAGATGCTCCAGGTTGGGGATGATATTTTTTCCGTAGTCAACGATCTTATTGGATACTGCACCGAATACTTCTTCATCAGGATCGTCAATAAGATTAAACAGGGCCGATATTTCTTTATTGGTTTCCATGGACTGATTCGGGCACAAGTTCTCTATTGCAGACGGAATAAAATAGTTAATCTTTTCCACAAGTGGGGATAGGAAGAAGTCGGTAGTCGGTAGTCGATAGTTGTTAGGCTTCAGATCAGCTGGCAGATATAAATGAAGACTGATAAAAAAACTTAACTAATGACTATTGACTCAGGACTAAAGACTCATTTCCTCCTTGCCACCACCATCCAGTCCCAGGGTTTGGGTTCTTTCAGCCATTGGGGCGGTTTAATGAATTCAGTGTCCCAGTCGTATTCTATTTTTTGAAATTCTTCTGCAATAAAACCGGCATCCTGTAGCAGTAATTGCAACTCTTCTTTCAGATAATGTTTGTGCGGCACATCGTCAATATCGGCATTGCCCCTTCGGATATTGTTCCATTTACGAAGCGCCTCTTTTGCATTTTTTGTAACAGGAAAAAGCGAACGGTCAATTTTATATTGCTGCTGCACAATGCTGGTAAGCAGCCATGATTCCAATGAAGGAATGGTGATAATAATACGGCCGCCTTTTTTTACACAGACCTGCAGCGACTGAAAGAAAATATTCCTGTCTTTGGCAGAAGGGGTGAGGATGGCGTTGATGCAAATGCCAAAGTCGCATTTGGGAACCTTTGTTTTTCTGCCGCTCATATCGGCCCGCAGGTATTGCACATTTTTGTATTGCGGGTAAAGCTGTGCAGCTGTCTCCAGGTTTTTGGCTGAAATATCCACTGCTACCACTTTTTTAAAAGCCGGTGCCAGCACGGGCAGCCATTTGCCGATGGCACAGCCGATGTCAATCACTGTTTTATTTTTGGAAGCATGTTTATTGATAACAGAGCGGATGAGTGCTTTTTTATCGTTATGCAGTACATCAAAAATTTCTTCACCGTAGGAGGGGGCTATTTTTTCCCAGTAGGAACGTTTCATAGGAAATGGTTAATCATATTTATCTTTTCTGTCGCCCACTGCAATAATTTCTATAATGAGCATTTTATCATAAATATCGTAGATAATTCTGAAAACACCTTTGCGAATGCGGTCACCATCTCTTCCTCGTAGCTTTCTGCACCTATGCGGGAGGGGATTCAGAGAAAGATTATAATAGTTTCAATAAGAGTTTCTGCAACCGGGGTCGGGTAACTTATCTAATTGCTTTTGTGCCGTTCAGGTGATAGGTATCTGGTACTCAGGCATGTTTTTTACAGCGGCGCTGGAGGTATCGGTTGAATGGAATAGTTTTTTCTTTTTTTGCTTTCACGGCATCATACATCCTGATATCTTCCAGCTCTTCGAGTTCAGACAGCAGTTTTTTATACTCGGCAATGGAAATTACCACCGAGAGTTTTTCCCCTTTTTTGTCGGTTATGTAGTGTGGTGTTCTTTTAGCTAAGATTTTCATATTGCCAAGATACGAATTTTATTTCAGCTATTTTTCCAGATATCTCTTAGCTTGTACTTTACTGACTATTTTTTCTTCGCAGCCTTCTTCTTTACTGCAGCTTTCTTGGTTGAAACCTTTTTAGTTGCAGCCTTTTTTGCGGTGACCTTTTTCCCCTTCTTTGCAAATGCTCCCGGCATCGCAGCTTCTATAAAATTCTTAACCTGTTCTAATGTAAAGGCAGCGGCATCTTCAGCCGTGTATTTGGTATCATCCGCTTTCTTGGGCAGGCGGATTATTTTTTTACCGTATTTGATAATGGGTCCCCAGCGGGCATTCTCCACCAATATTTTTTCTTCCGCCCATTGATGGATATAGCGGCCGGCCTCTTTCTTAATTTTGGCTTCTATCAGTTCATTCATCTCCGCCTGGGTAAGTTTGGCGAAATTGTACCGCCTCGGAACATTGATGAACATGCCATTCCATTTTATGTAAGGCCCGAACCGCCCGCTGCCTTTGGTAACCGGTTTTCCGTCAAAAGTTCCTACAGGCGCAGCTGCAATCTGCTTGGCCTTTATATGCTTTATGGCTTTTTCAAAATCAACAGTACCAAGATCAGTGCCTTTCGGTAACGAAATAAACTCTTCGCCCCATTTTACATAAGGTCCAAAACGTCCTACGTTAACCGATACATCCTTGCCTTCATATTGCCCCATGCTGCCCTGTGCGCCAAACAGGTTCATGGCTTCTTCAAAACTGATGGTCTCAATGCTCTGACCGGTTGGTATTTTGGCAAACCTTGGTTTTTCCTCATCGGTCGCTTCTCCAATCTGTATCATGGCGCCATAGCGTCCCATTCTTGCCACCACAGGTTTACCGGTTTCAGGATCAATACCCAGTTCCCTTTCACCAGTGGCCCTTTCGGCTTTCTCAATGGTTTTCTCCACATCCTTTTTGAAAGGGTCGTAAAAATCCCTGATCATGGCATTCCACTTCATCTTGCCTTCGGCCACTTCATCAAACTCCTCTTCAATTCGGGCTGTAAAGCCATAGTCCATGATGTCGTCAAAATATTTGTTCAGGAAATCGGTGACCACTAAACCAAGATCAGACGGAAAAAGTTTTGACTTCTCGGCGCCGGTCATTTCGCTGTCCAGTTTTTTATTCACCTGGTCATTCCTCAGCGAATAAACGGTGTAAAAGTGCTGCACACCTTCCTTGTCCCTTTTCTCCACATAACCTCTTTTGAGAATGGTGGAGATGGTAGGTGCATAAGTGGAGGGACGGCCGATACTGAGTTCTTCCAGCTTTTTTACCAGGGAGGCTTCCGTATATCTTGCCGGAGGGCGGCTGAACCGTTCTGTTGCTTTCATTTCATTCAGCGGCAGCTGCTGATCAACGGTCAATGGTGGCAACATACCCCCGTTTGCTTCTTCTTCCAGTTCATCTTCGTCTTTATCTTCCCGGTACACTTTCAGAAAGCCGTCAAATTTCAATACTTCGCCGCTGGCAGTAAGTTCTTCCCGGTTGGTGGATATTTCAATTTTGGCGGTGGTTTTCTCCAATTCAGCATCAGCCATCTGGCAGGCCATGGTTCTTTTCCAGATCAGTTCATACAATCTTGCCCAATCCTGTTCCGGCACCGAAGTATTGCTCATAAAGGTGGGCCTTATCGCTTCATGGGCTTCCTGTGCCGCTTCATTTTTATTTTTGTATTTGCGGAACTGGTGGTATTGCCCGCCATAAATGCTCTTTACTGTGCTGGTAATATCGCCGAGTGCCGTATTACTTAAATTCACACTGTCCGTACGCATGTAAGTGATGTAACCATTCTCATACAGCTTTTGGGCTATCAGCATGGTACGGGAAACACCGTACCCCAATTTTCTCGATGCTTCCTGCTGCAGGGTGGAAGTGGTAAAAGGCGGCGCCGGGCTGCGCTTGCCGGGCCTTACCTGTATGTCGGTGACTTTGTAGTTTGCGTCAATGCAGCTCTTTAAAAAACTTTCTGCATCTTCCGATGAATCCTGTTTTTTGCCTTCAGCGGTGAAGGTTACATTTTTAGCTGAAACATCTTTGGCGGTGAACTGTGCCTCTATTTTAAATGTGCTGACCGCTGTAAAAGCGTTGATTTCTCTTTCCCGCTCAACAATTAAGCGCACTGCCACACTTTGCACCCTGCCGGCGCTCAAATTATTTCTTACGCTGATTTTACGCCAGAGTACCGGGCTCAGTTCAAAACCAACAATACGGTCAAGAATGCGGCGGGCCTGCTGCGCCATTACCAGGTTCATGTCCACCCGGCGGGGGTTTTCCACAGCTTCTTTGATGGCAGGTTTGGTGATTTCATGAAAAACGATCCGTTTAGTTTTTTTTGAGTCAAGTCCCAGTACTTCGCAAAGATGCCAGCTGATGGCTTCGCCTTCCCGGTCCTCATCCGTGGCCAGCCACACTTCATCGGATTTGTCAGCCAGTTTTTTTAATTCATTCACCACTTTTTCCTTATCGGCGGGTACAATATAAGTGGGCTGAAAGTTTTTTTCAATATTGATGCCCATATCGGCCTTTTCCAGGTCACGGATATGGCCAAAACAACTTTTTACCTGGAAATCTTTTCCCAGGATCTTTTCAATTGTTTTCGCTTTCGCAGGGCTTTCGACTATCAGTAAGTTTTTCGCCATATTCACATTAAATTTTGCGTATTACAACGCTGTTCAGCGGCCGCAAATTGGGGGCAAGGATAGGGATTTTTTTTGAAACGAATTTTTGTACCGGTTAGATGGTTGTTTTTCAAAGCAGAAATACGGGAGATATTTCGTTGTATTCGGTTACATTTTTGCTTTAAAATAACCGGCGACAGCTTTTGCCCAGCGGTTATAATCTTTCCCGGAAGGGTGCAGCCCGTCGGTGGCTAATAAGGTAAGATCGGTTGCCGCCTCTCTTGTCCACGGAGTGATATCTATATAATATACATTGTAACGCATGGCAATTTCTTTGCTGGCAGCATTATAGACATCAATTGCTCTTGCTATCTGTTCTTTGTCCCTGCCCTCTGCAAAAGGAGTAACACCCCAGTCGGGAATAGAAAGCACCACCACTCTTTCTGGCCTGTTAGCTGCATAATGGATCGCTTTTTTCAGCAACGCTTCAAATTCGGGTTTATAATTTTCAACTGAACGGCCACGGTACTGGTTGTTCACACCGATGAGCAATGAAACAAAATCATATTTCGCCAGCAAGGGTGTTGCATTGTTAGCGGAAACAATACCTTCTTCCAGTTCATCAGTTGTCCACCCTGTTCGGGCAATGATACGGGTCTCAACAACTGATGTGTCTGTTTTCAGCATGGCGGCAGCCTGGCTGGGAAAATTATCCTGTGGGGTCACCGATTCACCGATTGTGTACGAATCACCAAGGGCGAGGTACTGGTATTTTTTTGCTGATGAAGGTGGTGGCATGGTATCTGTAATGGAAAAATACAAACTGTCCGTGCCCTTTTTGGAGCAGGAACTGCTGCAAGTAAGGAAAAAAAGTATTGCAAAGATGTTCTTCATAAAAAATCAACAATTGATTTGACCACTTTACTATCCCGGTAAATGCGGCGGTGGCCCAGTCCTTTTGTAATTACGAATTCAATGTTCGGGTGGTTTTCTGCTTTTACTTTTAGTGCATCTTTGATTGGGGTGGTATCATCGTCTTCATCATGCAGCCACAATACTTTGGCCCGGAGATGCTTCATGGCCCTGCTGATGGAATACCAGGCAGGGCTGACACCCCCGTTTTTGATTATTACTTTATCAAACTCAGAACGGATGGCCGGGTCAAGTTTCAGAAAGTTGAAAAAAGTATCAATGGCGGTAGTGGTTTCAGTTACCGGTGCTATTAATACAAGCCGGTAATCCGCCGTATGGCTTATTTCTTCCAGCGCCAGGCAAACAGCGAGTCCGCCGAATGAATGAGCCGTATAAGATTGTACCGGCCCGAATTTTTTGTTAATCTCCAGGATCGTCCTTTTATAAAACGGTGCAGTAATTTGCCTGCCGCCGCTTCTGCCATGTGCCGGAGCATCAAAAGCCAGTACTTCATATCCTTTTCTTATCAGAGGCCTGATATAACGGTCGAAGTTCACAACGGTAGACTCAAATCCATGTAATATCAGCGCTTTTCTTCCGGCCGGGTGGTTCCATCGACAGCCTTGTATCATAAGGCCATTTATTTTCAATTGCAGTTTTTCTGCTTCGTCAAATATTTTAGGCGGTTTTCTAAGATTTCTTTTCTGCGGGGTACAGAAAAGTTTAAAAGCCCTTTCGGCAGCTTTCTTTTTGGAGATGGCAGAAAGAAATTTGAATTTTGTACGGATGTAGCTTAAAGCAAGTTTTTGAGATAATTTCATTGAAACAAAAATAAGTCACACTGACTGCTTTAAGGAATTTTCCATATCTCCCCTTTAGGGGAATAAGGAATATTGTTAATTTGAAAAACTATCTGGGGGTATGGACATTGTCATCATCGGTTCCGGAAATGTGGCTGCTGTGCTGGGACGAAAATTCAAAGCAGCAGGCCACCATATTTTGCAGATATACAGCCGTAATGCTTCAGCAGCTTCCCAGCTTGCCTATGAATGGGATACCGAGTCCACCAATTATAAAAGCCTGATCAATCCCTATGCAGATATTTACATTGTGGCGGTAACTGATGATGCCATTGATGATATAACAAAGGATTTATTACTGCCCGGCAAAGTGGTGGCGCATACGGCGGCATCGGTGCCCAAAGAAGTATTAAAAAATGTTACATCTCATTACGGCGTTTTTTATCCACTTCAGAGTTTACGGAAGGAAATGACTATTGTGCCGGATGTGCCGGTTTTTTTTGACGGGAGCGATGAGACTTCCAGAAAAAAACTGGAAGCGCTGGCCCGTTCCATTTCCAGCGAGAATGTAACAGAGGCCGGCGATGATGCCCGGCTGAAACTGCATGCGGCTGCTGTAGTGGTCAGCAATTTCACCAATCATTTGTATCAACTGGCGGAAGATTATTGCAATAAGGAGGGGCTTGATTTTAAGCAATTGCTTCCCCTTATCGAAGAAACGGCCTTGCGGCTAAAGACTATCTCACCGGCGGCTGTACAAACCGGCCCGGCCATCCGGCATGATAAGGAAACCATACAGAAACACCTTGGCCTGCTGAAAGATCACCCGCAGCTGAAAAACATTTACCTTCTTTTAACGGAAAGCATCCAGCAGGGTAATTGATTCTTTTCCCGAACAAGTAAGTGCCTTTTTTGTTTATCTGCTACATTTGCACTCCCCAAAGACAAGCACAGGAAATGTTTACGGTAAAATTCAACTTTGAACAGAAAGGACTGGAACCCATCACCCTTGAAAATGTGGAAGCGGGGCAAAGCCTGCTGGAACTGGCGCTGAAGAACGATATTGAGCTTCACCATAACTGCGGAGGTGTGTGCGCCTGCACTACCTGCCATCTGTATGTGGAAAAGGGAATGGAGCATATTGATGAACTGAGCGACAGGGAAGAAAATTTTATTGACCGGGCGGTAAACCCGAAACTGAATTCAAGACTGGGCTGCCAGTCGCTGTTGCTTGAGGGCAGTGGTGAGATTGAAGTAACTTTACCCGACCAGACGCAATTCCTGGGAGAATAAAACCGAAGTAAGAGGCCAGAAGTAAGAAGTCTGAATTCCGGCCTCCGATATCATACATCAGACTTCTGACTTCCGATTTATGAGCCAATTTGAACCTCCGATACACTGGAACGATTATGAAGACATTGCCCTGAAACTCTATGATCGCTTCGGTGATGATTTCAATGAAGGAAAAATTTACCGCATCCGCTTTACCGACCTGCTGGAGTGGGTATTGCAGATTCCCGGCTTTGCCGGAAAAAGGGAAGAATGTAATGAAGGGCACCTGGAAATGATACAGAGCGCCTGGGTGTATGAGTGGAGGGATAACCAGAAGTGATTTCAGAGTTACGAATTCAGATTGCAGTTTTATTCTGCTGCAATGAGATTAAAAACATCCGCCTTAAGCCTGCTAACAATGAACGTACTTGAACTTTTTAAACCCATCAGGGCCTTTATTTTTGATTTGGATGGGGTGCTTACTGACGGCACCGTGCTGGTGGTGGCAAACGGCCTGCAGGCAAGGAAGATGAGCATCAAAGACGGGTTTGCCATACAAATGGCATTGAAAATGGGGTACAGGGTCAAGATTATTTCCGGGGGTCATTCTCCGGAATTGCAGGACCGGCTGGAAAAACTGGGAGTAAAAGATATAAGCATGTCTGTGCCGGACAAGAAGAAATTAATAACAGAGTTCATTACAGGTAAAAAACTGAAGCAGGAGCAGGTTTTGTATATGGGCGATGATCTGCCCGATATTCCCGCTCTCGGAGCAGTGGGGCTGGCCTGCTGCCCTGCTGATGCAGCCGGTGAGGTAAAAGAAGCTGTGCAATATATTTCTCCCTATAAGGGAGGCGACAACTGTGTAAGGGATGTAATTGAAAAAGTGCTGAAGCTGAATGACCACTGGCAGTACAGGGTGGATGTGACTTCAAGATAAATACCTGTTTAATGTTTAAGGTTTAAAGTTTAATGTTTTAGTTTTGGGAATATAAGCCGGATGAAGTCGTTAACCTGAAACATTAAACCTTCAACTTCAAACTTTTTTTCATGAGATTGATAGCCGCCTTCCTTAAACTGGTGCGACTGCCCAATCTTTTTTTTCTGGCGCTGACACAGGTACTTTTCCAGGTTTGTATTTATTATCCCTTATATAAAGACCGGGTTCCTGCAGAAGATCTTACCCGGTTCATCCTGCTTGTGTTTGCTTCGCTGTTCATCGCTACAGCCGGTTACATCATTAACGATTATTTTGATATCAATATTGATGAAGTAAACAAGCCACGGCGGATGGTGGTGGATAAGGTTATTCACCGCCGCTGGGCCATTGCCTGGCATTTTATGCTGAGCGGGGCCGGTATCATCCTTACAGTGCTGGCATTACCCTTTTTGCAGAAATGGTACCTGGTACTGGCAAATATCCTTTGTGTGGCCCTGCTCTGGTTCTATTCCACCAATTTTAAAAAAAGCCTGCTCACCGGTAATATTGTTATCTCACTGCTTACGGCATGGACCATACTCATCATCTTTTTTTCCAAGGTGGATCTTTCTGATGCAGTCAGCCCGGATCATTCCCGTTTTTTCAGACTTGCCATATTATATGCGGGATTTGCCTTTATCATCTCGCTCATCCGGGAAGCCATTAAAGACATGGAAGATATGCCCGGCGATGCTAAATATGGTTGCCGTACCATGCCCATCGTTTGGGGGGTAAATGCCACCAAAGTATATGCAGCCGTTTGGCTGGTGGTGCTTATTGCCATTCTCCTCATTCTGCAGGTTTATGTACTGCAATTCAAATGGTGGCTTGCTGTGGCATACAGTGTGCCTGCGATCATATTCCCGCTGACTGTTATTTTGTTTAAGCTGAAGAACAGTAATACAACTGAACAGTTTCATACACTGAGCAGCCTGACAAAACTGGTAATGCTAACCGGGATACTTTCTATGCTTATCTTTTATTATTATCCATGATGAATAAAATAATCCTTGCTTCACAGTCGCCAAGAAGAAAACAACTGCTGGAATGGGCTGAAGTGCCTTTTGAAGTCATCGTTAAAGAAACTGACGAATATTTTTCTCCCGGTATAGCGCCGGAAGAAGCGGCATTATACATTGCCCGCAACAAAGCTGCTGCTGTGCAGGAAGCAGCGGGCGGCAGGGTGGTGCTGGCGGCCGACACTATTGTGGTACTGGGTGACCATATCATCGGCAAACCAGTGCACAGGGAAGATGCAATAAGCATGCTGCTGGCTTTGCAGGGTGAAAAACACCGGGTGATAACTGGTGTAGTAATACTACAGGGTGAAAAAGAAATTGCATTTACGGATGTAACAGAAGTGGAATTTCATGAGCTCAGCGAAGAACAGATAGAATATTATGTTGACAAATACAAACCTTACGACAAGGCCGGCGCCTATGCCATACAGGAATGGATCGGTGTGGTGGGCATAAAATCCATCACAGGAGATTTTTACAATGTGATGGGATTGCCCGTGAGCAGGGTGGTGGGGGAGTTAGAAAAGGTAATTGGTTAATTGGTATATTAGTAATCAGGCTTCTAACTCATTGAGGGCATTAATGCTTTGGTGAATCTCCTGATTAACTAATTAACCTGTTAACTATATGACCGAGCGGCTTCTCCAATTCATCTGGCAGTTTCAATATTTCAACAGAAATGACCTGGCAACCACAGCCGGCGAAGCAGTGCAAATATATTTTACCGGGCACTATAATACCAACCAGGGCCCTGATTTCAGCGATGCCAAAATCAAAATAGGAGCAACCACCTGGGCCGGAACTGTTGAATTGCATGTGAAATCATCAGACTGGAAAAAGCATAAACATATCGGCGATGCCAATTATGATAATGTAGTGCTGCATGTGGTATGGGATCATGTCTCCGGGCCTGGCGAAGCGCCAACTAATATTCCTACACTTGAATTAAATGGCAGAGTTTCAAAAATCCTGTTGCAGCGGTTTGAAGAGCTGATGAATGCCGCTTCGTTTATTCCCTGCGAAAAAATGATTGGCGCTGTAAGAGAGATCACCTGGCGAAGCTGGAAGGACCGGTTGCTGGCAGAACGGCTGATGCGTAAGGCCGGTATTGTTGAGCAATACCTGAAGGAGAACAATTACCACTGGGAGGAAACCTTCTGGTGGTTGTTCGCAAAAAGTTTCGGAACTAAAGTAAATGCATCAGCTTTTGAAGAAATGGCCCGAAGCATTCCTGTGAATGTGCTCGCCAAACATAAATCACAGATTCATCAGCTGGAAGCCCTGCTGCTGGGGCAGGCGGGGTTGCTGAAGGAAAAGCATAATGATAACTATTATAAACTGCTGCAGCGGGAGTATAAATTCCTGAAGGAAAAATATAAACTGAAGCCCATACACCAGCCGGTGCATTTTCTGCGGATGCGGCCGGGTAATTTTCCAACTATAAGGCTGGCACAACTGGCTGCATTGATACAAAACTCGGCACACCTGTTCTCCAAAATAAAAGAGACAGAGCAGGCAAAAGATGTTAAGGCTTTGTTTGATGTAACCGCTCATGACTACTGGCATTACCACTACCGTTTTGGAGAGCAGGCGGCATTTAAAAAGAAAAATCTTGGCGCCGCCATGATTGATAATATCATCATTAATACGGTTGCCCCGGTGTTATTTGCCTATGGCAGTTATCACAGCGAAGAAAAATACAAGGCCAAAGCGTTGAAATGGCTGGAGAAAACAGCCGCCGAAAGCAACAGCATAACCAAAGGATTTGTTAGCCTGGGCATTGAAAACAAAAATGCTTTTGACAGCCAGGCCCTGATTGAACTAAAGAATGAGTATTGCAGTAAAAAACGCTGTTTGGAATGCGGGGTGGGGAATGCGATATTGAAAGAACAGTAATGATTTAATTTCATTTCAAGCTTCCGGAGTACTTGTAATGCCGAGGTACGAGGCATCTCATGGAATTCAACCAGCCAATATAATTGGAGTCTTTGAGACTTCTCCTTCGTCGAATTGACAAACACTTTATGGTTTGATTTTTTTTCCTTTAAGAACAAAAATTAAGGCAACAAAAAAACAAATAGCTACTATAATAAGAAAATATCCTGTAAAGGAATTATGTACCCATTGTCCCAATTGATTGTCGAAGTAGCTTCCTTCAATTTTCCTTCCGGAGATAATTAAATAAATACCAATGATAAATAGAAAAAAAGAGTAATTGTGGAAAATACTATTTTAACAATCATTGATTATTTTTTAACTCATTTCAATCTCTATATTTCTATCCCCAACTTCCCCAATCCACCTTCACCTCAATATCGGGGTGGATGCTTTTCATTACGGGGCAGTTATCACCCGTATTCTTCAGGATCGTTTTTGTTTTTTCATCCATATCTCTTAAAGATTCGGGTATATAAACAGTGAGCTCAATACCGCCAACCCGGCGGGGGTCGGCCTTCATTATTTTCAGCACATCCACTTTTATACCGTCAAGGTCAAAGCCCATGCTGCGGGCCTTAATGGCCATGGTGGTTACCATGCAAGATGCAAGGCTGGTAGCCAGTGTATCGGTAGGTGAGAAGCGTTCGCCTTTGCCATGGTTATCGGTGGGTGCATCGGTTTCAAAAGAAGAACCGCTTTTCAAATGGGTGCTTACTGCCCGTAATGCGCCATTGTAAACAACTGTGGAAGTCATTATAAATAATTTGCCCTAAATTTACGTTTAGTACTCATTAAAAGTATTTCTGTGAAGAAACTGACAATTACACTGCTGTTGCTTGCCCCTGTTTTATGGGTATCGGCCCAGGATACCACTTCCAAAAAAAAACCAGCCACCAAAGCGGATAAAAAAGAAGAACGCCGTCAGCGGATCAATGAAATGATGAAACAGGCGGAAGAAGGTGTATTGGTGTACAGCCGTCAAAACCTGTTCGGGCTTCAGTTCAGGACAAATGGGTATGGCGGTTTTTTGGAGCTGGGCCGGATGAAGACCAACCGGAGGACCAATATTTACCGGGCTGACTTCACAGAAATAAAACATCAGAAAGAAGATAAACAGCCGAATGCCGGTTTTATTTTCGGCAACCCCTATATCTATGCCAAAAAGAATTATTTCTATCAGTTAACACTGGGTTTCGGCCAGCAGTATATACTTGGCCAGAAAGGCAATAAAAACGGGGTGGCTGTTTCAGCAATCTACAACGGCGGACTGGCGCTGGGATTATTAAGGCCTTATTATATTGAGGTGAAAGACCCCGTCAGGCCCGGCGAAACCAAAGTGATCAAGTACTCTTCGGCTGACAGCTCGCTGTTTGTAGGCCCCACTATTCATGGCGGTGCAGGATTTGGCAAGGGCTGGAACGAGATAAAAATAAAACCCGGCGCATTTGCCAAGGCAGCGCTCCGGTTCGATTTTGGCCGCTTTAATGAAGTAGTATCCGGTATTGAAGTAGGTGTAAGCGCCGAGTTTTACAGCGATAAAATCCCTATTATGGTAGCCCAAAAAGACAGGCAGTTCTTCTACCAGGGCTATATTGCCGTACTGTTTGGCAGGCGCAAGTAATGGATGTATTTTTGCCGGATGACTGAACTTCCCGTAGTTACAGCAGTTGATAATACGAGGGTGAAAAAACCAGAATGGCTCCGGGTAAAACTTCCTATAGGAGAAGAATACAGGCATGTGCGCAGCCTGGTTGATAATTACCAGCTTCATACAATTTGCGAAAGCGGCAATTGTCCCAATATGGGCGAATGCTGGGGCGCCGGAACCGCAACCTTCATGATACTGGGTAACACCTGTACAAGAAGCTGCGGTTTTTGTGCAGTAGCAACTGGAAAGCCAGAAGAGGTTGACTGGGATGAACCGCAACGGGTAGCTGAAGCCATTCACCTGATGAAAGTAAAACATGCGGTGATTACTTCTGTTGACAGGGATGAACTGAAAGACGGTGGTTCTATTATTTGGTGCAATACTATCAAGGCAGTAAAAGCCCTGAATCCACAAACAACACTTGAAACGCTGATACCCGATTTTAAAGGCGATAAAGAAAACATTCAGCGCATTATTGATGCTGCGCCGGAAGTGGTAAGCCATAATATTGAAACCGTAGAGAGCCTTACAAGGCAGGTGCGTATACAGGCCAAGTACTGGCGAAGCATGGAAGTGATACGGATATTGAAAGATGGAGGAATGAGAACCAAGAGCGGCATTATGCTTGGACTTGGCGAAGCAAAAGAGGAAGTGATACAGACCATGACTGATTTGCGGGATAACGGATGCGATGTGATCACCATTGGTCAGTACCTGCAGCCGACGAAGAAACATTTACCTGTTCACCGTTTTGTTCATCCGGATGAGTTTGCAGAGTACCGGGAGATCGGTTACAATCTTGGTTTGGATTATGTGGAGAGCGGCCCGCTGGTACGGTCTTCTTATCATAGCGAAAGGCATGTGCTTGCGGGATTGGGTCGCAAAGTGTGGATCAAGAGCCGGGAGCCATGAGAAAATTTTTATTTATAGTAATTATTAATTATTTATTAGTAATTATTACTTCTTACAATGTCTTTGCACAATTAAAGTGGCAGAATGTAGATTCCCTGTTCCAGCCGCTGCCTCCTGCGGTACATGTGTATAAAACCACGGAACCGCTGGATGGAAAGCCTAATGTTGCTTATTATGTTGAAGTGGATTTGAAAGACAGGAAACTTGATTTTACTGTTGATACTACATACAAGAGAAGATTAACCCCGGCTGCATTTTATGAAAAGAACGACAGGCCGCTGCTGGTGGTGAACACCACATTTTTTTCTTTCGCCACCCACCAAAATCTGAATGTGGTGATAAAGGATAAAAAGCTGGTTGGCTATAATGTTCATACGATACCGGGAAGAGGAAAGGACACATTTACTTACCGCCATCCCTGGGGGAGCGCCATAGGAATTTCCAAGGAAAGAGAAGCTGATATTGGATGGCTGGTTACTGATTCATCGTGGAAGTATCCGTTTGCTTCTCAGTTGTCAAAATGGGTGATTAAAGATTCATCTGTATTCTTTGATACAAGAAAAGCCAGAAAAGACCACACCCCGCTATTTCTTGGTGGGGTCTCAAAAATTGAAAAATGGAAAATGCAAACCGCAGTCGGCGGCGGTCCTGTTCTTCTGCAAAACGGTGAAATTAAAATCACCAACAATGAAGAATTAAAGTTTGCCGGTAAAGCCATTGATGATAAACATCCCCGCACAGCAATGGGTTACACAAGTGACAATAAACTCATCATACTCGTAATAGAAGGCCGTAACCCTGGCAAAGCCGAAGGCGCCACACTTACACAGGAAGCACAAATATTAAAGGACCTTGGCAGTTGGGAGGCTTTAAACCTTGACGGAGGTGGAAGCAGTTGTATGCTGGTGAACGGAAAAGAAACTATCAAGGTTTCAGATGCCGGTGGGCAGCGACCGGTGCCTGCGGTTTTTATCATCCGGAAAAAATAATATCCTTTTTGTGGGAAACTAAACCCTTACCTGCTGTTTCATGCCCCCCTTTGGCATGGTTTTGCTGATTTTTGGATATAAAAAATCATACTATGAGAAAACTACTTGTGTCTTTGTTTGCAGTTGTCGGGGCAACTGCTATTGTGCTGATTGCCTGTTCAAAAAATGGCTCCCGAAGTGGCTCCGGTGAAGAAAAGCCCACTACACTGAAAATCCATATGACGGATAACCCCATCAATGCCGAAGAGGTGAATGTGGATTTGCTTCAGGTCAGGGTGAACTTCCGGAACGACTCAACCGGCTGGGTTGACCTGAACACCAATGCCGGTATATATGACCTCCTGGGCCTGCAAAACGGAGTGGATACCCTGATTGCCAGCGGCCCTATACCTTCCAATGCAGTAAAGGAAATAAGACTGGTTCTGGGGCCCAACAACAGCATCAAAATAAGTGGCGTGATGCACCCCCTGATGGTGCCCAGCGGCCAGCAATCTGGTTTTAAGATATAGGTGGACAGGCAACTAACCGCCCCGCTTGATTCCATAATGATTGATTTTGATGCAGCCCTCTCTGTTATCAAGGCCGGGCCTGTAAAATACATTCTGAAACCTGTTATCAGGGTATTGTAAGATTCAATTTCTGTGAGGGATAAGCAGCACTCCTAAGGGAGGCTGCTTTTTTTATTCCGTTACCAAAGCGCTGGCGCCCAGTATAGCGGCATCGGCTTCCTGCAGGTCGCTGAATAATAATTTTATTTTTCCCTTGTATATCTGGATGAGGTTAGCCTCCATGGCCTGCCGGGTCGGGTTCATAATTAAATCGCCGGTCTTGGTTAGCCCGCCAAACAGTATAATGGCTTCCGGTGAGGAGAACATAACAAAGTTCGCCAGCGCCTCACCCAGTATCTGCCCGGTAAATTCAAACACTTCATTGGCGATTTTATCGCCTTTGGCGGCGCACTCATAAACCGTTTGGCTTGTAATCAGGTCATTAATACTGTAATCCCGAAGCAGGCTTTCCACATCCGGATTTTGCGTCAGCATTTCAATGGCGGTTTCCCTTACACCCGTAGCGGAGGCATATGCTTCCAGAGAGCCGCGGATACCGGTTCCTTTGTGCAGTCTGCCGCCGGGCCTCACAATAACATGGCCCAGTTCGCCGGCAAAGCCATCATGTCCCAGTACAATTTTGCCATCAATAACAATACCGCTGCCCACACCCGTGCCAAGGGTGATGACGATAAAATGCTTCATCCCTTTGGCGCAGCCGTACATCATTTCACCCACGGCAGCAGCGTTGGCATCGTTGGTAAGCCTCACCTTCATTCCGAACTTTTCTGACACCATTTTGGCCAAGGGGATAATGCCCCGCCATTTCAGGTTAGCTGCATATTCAATATTGCCGGTGTAGTAGTTACCGTTGGGGGCGCCGATACCGATCCCGGTAAACTGCTCCGGCCCGCCGGCCCCGGTTATCATCGGCGCCAGTTTTTCATGCAGCTCTGCAATAAAATCCTGCACCATTTCATGTTTGTTGGTCAGCAGCCGGTCCTGCCGCAGGATATTGCCGTGTTTATCTACTACCCCAAACTTGGTGTTGGTGCCGCCGATGTCAATGCCGATAGCATATTTTGCCATAAAAGAGAATTCGGTTATGCGCCTAAATTACAATTTTAAGCAGGAACAATGTTTCTGCTTTTCTTATTAAAATAGTTTATGGCAATTACCGATTCTTCATTAAGTTCGGGAAACATTTAAATAAAATGAACAATACCCAGACTCTACCTGGTCAGCGGATAAGTTACTTGCTGCCTTTAACTGTAATCGGTGCTTTGTTTTTCATTTTCGGTTTTGTAACCTGGGCCAACAGCCAGTTGATTCCCTATTTAAAAATAGCATGCGAATTAACCGATACCCAGTCGTTCCTGGTGGCAACTGCTTTTTTTGCAGCTTATTTTGTTATGGCCATTCCTTCTTCTGTTATTTTAAAAAAAACCGGATTTCAAAAAGGAATGTCTCTGGGCCTGCTGGTAATGGCAGCGGGAGCGTTGTTGTTTGTTCCCGCTGCAAATGCAAGAAGCTATCCCCTGTTTCTTACAGGCCTGTTTATTATCGGTACAGGCCTTGCATTGCTGCAAACAGCTTCCAATCCCTATGTAACTGTGCTGGGTCCCATTGAAAGTGCAGCGCAGCGTATCAGCATCATGGGTATCTGCAATAAACTGGCAGGTATTATTGCTGTTTATATTTTAAGTGCTATTGTGTTGAAAGATGTGGATGCACTGAAGGCAAAACTGCGTACACTCAGCCCCGCAGACAAGGCTGCTGAACTGGATGTACTGGCTTCCAGGGTAATCAACCCCTATGTTACCATTGCAATAGTGCTGACTGTTCTTGCCATCGGCGTTTTTTTTATCAGGCTGCCAAAAATAGAAGAAGAAAAGGAAGGCACGGAGATGACCCACTCCGAAGAAAAAACAAGTATTTTCCAGTTTCCTCATCTTATACTAGGAGCTGTGGCTATTTTCTTTTATGTGGGGGCTGAAGTGATCAGTTATGATACTTTTGCAGGGTACGGCGAATCATTGGGGTACCCGCTGGAAAAGGCATCCACCTTTGCCACCTACACCGGCTATGCCTTATTGCTTGGATATATTCTGGGCATCATATTGATTCCAAAATTTATTACACAGCAAAAAGCCCTTGTTGCCAATACCCTGTTAAGTATGGTGCTTGTTTTACTGGCCATATTTATGAAAGGCATAGTAGCAGTTGTTTGTTTTGCATTACTCGGTTTTTCCAATGCCATTATGTGGCCTGCTATCTGGCCATTGGCCATTGAGGGCCTGGGGAAATTTACCAAGACAGGGGCAGCACTGCTGATCATGGGTATTGTAGGCGGCGCTTTACTTCCTTTATTATACGGAGAACTTTCAAAGTACTTTGGTTCCAGGCAGGAAGGTTATTGGTTGCTGATACCCTGCTACCTTTTTATTCTTTATTATGCAACAAAGGGACATATGGCCGGGAAAAAATAGTGTATGGGGATTCTTCATGTAGCGGCTGAATGTTACCCCATGGCCAAAGCAGGTGGTTTGGGCGATGTGGTCGGGGCCCTGCCCGGGTACCAGGCGCAGCTCGGCCATGTGGCCAAAGTAGTGATGCCCATGTACCACACCAAATTTTTGTATGCAAACCAGTGGGACCTGGTGCATGAAGGAGCACAGCATATCGGCCCGCATTATACATGATCGGTATGTGCTACCAGAAAAAGGGCGGCAAAGAGAATATGGAAAAAGGCACCCGCCTTTGCGATAAAGCCATTGAAATGGACCCCTCACTGGCCGGCCTGAAACAAAAGAAGCTGATGGCGGGGTTCTGATTCGGTAGCCGGTAGTTCTTAGTCTGTAGTCAATACCAAAATAATTGAAGCGATCATGATTTTCATGGTCGCTTTCTTTTTGCTGTAACCAACGAATGGCTACATTCTTTCCGGCGCTCTGATTCCCAGCAGCCCCATCCCGGAGGCAATTACATTCGCCGTCATTTCAGAAAGCTGAAGTCGCAGTTGCTTCTTTTCTTCTGATTCGGCATTCATCACTGAATGTTCGGTGTAGAAAGTATTAAAGGATTTCGCCAGGTTGAAAACATAGATAGCAATCACCGATGGATTATGTTCCGTCACCGCTTGTTCGATGATGACCGGGTATTGCTCCAGCATAATAATAAGTTCTCTTTCCAGTTTAAGCAAACTGCTTCCTTCTTGTCCCTTGTGCCTTATCCCCTGTGCCTTGCGGAGTATTGACTTGATCCTTGCATGGGTGTACTGCACAAACGGCCCGGTGAAACCATGAAAGTCTATTGATTCTTCAGGATTAAAGATCATTCTTTTCTTCGGATCCACCCGAAGCAGGAAGAATTTTAAAGCGCCAAGGGCAATAGTATCATACAGTTCTTTCAATTCTTCGGCTGTAAAATCTTTCACTTTGCCCAGTTCTTCTGTTTTTGCCTTTGCCACATTCACCATTTCTTCTACCATATCATCCGCATCCACCACGGTACCTTCACGGCTTTTCATCCGGCCACTGGGTAATTCCACCATCCCATAGCTTAAATGATAAAGCCCGTCAGCATAGGGCTTATTCATTTTTTTCAGGATCAGCTTCAGGGCTTTCATGTGATAGTTTTGCTCATCAGCGATCACATAAATGCTCTGGTCATAATGGAACTGCTCATATTTGTTCTGTGCCAGCCCCAGGTCCTGTGTCATATACACGGATGTGCCGTCTTTTCGCAACACTAGTTTTTCATCCAGGCCGTCTTCAGTCAGGTCGGCCCAAACGCTTCCATCCTCTTTTCTTTTAAATACACCGGCAGCCAATCCTTCATCTACAGATTTTTTCCCAAGCAGATACGTATCGCTTTCATAATAGATTTTCTGAAAGTCGGCGCCAATTCTTTTATAGGTAATATCAAAGCCTTCGTAAACCCAGCCGTTCATTTTCTTCCACAGTTCTATTACTTCAGGCTTGCCGGCCTCCCAGTCAAGCAACATTTGCTGGGTTGCTTTCATCATCGGCGCTTCTTTTTCTGCTTCCTCCTTTTTCATACCGCTGGCCAGCAACTCATCTAATTCTTTTTTGTATGCATCGTTGAATTTTACATAGTATTCACCCACAAAATGGTCGCCCTTTGTGCCGGTTGACTGTGGCGTGACCCCGTTGGCAAATCGTAGCCAGGCGATCATGCTTTTGCAGATATGGATGCCCCTGTCATTAACAATACAGCTTTTGATCACCTCATAACCGCATTCCTTTAAAATCTGTGCAATGCTCCAGCCTAAAAAAATATTCCGCAGGTGGCCAAGGTGCAGCGGTTTGTTGGTGTTGGGGGAGGAGTATTCCACCATCACTTTTTGGCCATTGGGCGGCTTAAACCCGAATTTTGATTCGTTGTAATTCTTTTGCAGAAAATTAATCCAGTAGTTATCGGAAACTGTGAGGTTTAAAAAACCTTTAATAACATTAAAGGAAGTGAATAGGGAAGGATTATTTTTTACAAGGTCTTCACCCATCTCATTTCCCAGTTGCTCCGGTGATTTCTTCAGTTGCTTTACAAAAGAGAATAATACCAGCGTATAATCACCTTCAAACTCAGGTTTGGTGGAGTTGATGGTCAGCTCTGCTTCCGTTGTCTCATAGCCATACAATTTTTTCAGCGATTGTATTACCAGCGGCTTTATTTCATTAACGATACTCATCCGGCCGATTGTTTAGCGGGCAAATTTACGAAAGGAACGCCCCAATCCCTAATTAACCAATTAACCAATTAACCAATTAACCAATTAACCAATTACCAATTCCTCTATTACCTTTGCCCGCAATGCGCCGCCACATCCATAGCGCCAGGGATTTTCTGCTCTCCATTATTGATTTCTTTTATCCGCCCTTTAAACGGCTGATGAATATCCAGACCTTCCGGTATGCCGCTTCCGGCGGGGGAAATACATTGCTGGGCCTGATTAGTTACTATATCAGCTATAAGTACATCTTTGCCGAAAAAACATTTGATATCGGCTTCTTTGCTTTCAAGGGCCATATTGCCGCCCTGATCTTGTCTTTTTGTGTCACTTTCCCGGTAGGTTTCTTTATGTCGAAGTACGTAGTGTTCAGCGATTCGAACATGAAAGGCCGCATCCAGCTGTTCCGCTACCTGATGGTTTGCCTTTTTAACCTGGCACTGAATTATATCCTGCTGAAAGTGTTTGTAGAATTGCTGTATATCTACCCGGTTATCGCCCAGGTCATTACCATTTGCATTGTCGTGGTGTTCAGCTATATCGCCCAGCGGAATTATTCGTTTAAAATCGCACAGGGTGAAGAAGCTAAAGGCTGAAATCAATGGATTCCACTTTCACGGCTAAATTTCCTTCACAGTTACTCCGGATGATCAGGTGCTGCTGCAGGGGATAAATACCGGCCAGTTTAATCTCCCGGATATTGCCATAGCTGCGAATACCACGGGTCAGTTCCCCGTTCAGTTCCTGGTTCAGGGCGGTTTTAGCGGAATCAATGTACCCTCCCAGTTCAAAACGGGCATACCGGCTGATCTCTTTGGTGATCTTTTTATCAAACAGCCAGTCGGCCGAACCCAGCAGTATGTTTTTTGATTTGATGTCGAAATCAATATCCTTTACTTCTATCATCCTTTTGTCGTTATCATACACCGGCCGGCCTGTAAGGTAAAAGATGCCGGTGTTGGTGCCGGAGAAATTCACTTTAATGACCAGTTTGTCAAAACCACCGCCGTATACCTTACAGCTGTCGAGTATGAATTTCTTTTTTACAAAACCTTTTTTAAAATCAAATTGTTTTCCCGCAATCTTCTGGTTCATGATCCTGCCCAGTGAATCATAGTTCAGCACGGCATCCAAAAAAATGGAAAAGCCCTGCCGGCTGCCAGTGCTTCCCATATTGGGTACCCAGGAACTTTTTTCCGCCGGGTTTTCAAAACTCACAATGGGTTTGGCTGCAAGCCCCAAATGGATATTTAGCGAATCCTTCAGTATAAAAAGATTATTGATGCGGAATTGCTGCGGGTTGATCTGCAGCCAGCCCAGGCCATACAGGCTGTACACTTTGTTCAGTTGGTCCCATACCTGCTGAAAACGGGATTTAAGGTCCACCGTACCGTAATTCTTATCAAGTTCCTTTTTGGAAGCATCCAGTTCGGTGGTCAGGCCTTTCATCACCTGTTTGGTAATATCCTGTCCCCAGAAGCACACTTCGCATTTATCCAGCGGCTGGGGGTCGTTTCTTTTGATGTAGATTTTTACTTTATAATCCGGCTGCACACTCATGGCGCTGGTAAAGGAAACGTTTACTCTTCTTTCAGGTTCGTTGAAGCCGCAACGGCAGGCCGGCGTCCAGGGAGATACAACGGTGCCGTTCACACACAGCCGGGTAGAGCCTACAATTTTATAGTAGCCGGTAAAACCTAAAGTGAGGGTATTGCCCACACCTGTCATTTTCAGCGGGCTGCGGCGGAAAGAATATTTATAGCGGATATCACAGCCTTCCTGCACCCATTCATCAGGATATTTGGGAGAAGTAAAAAGAGTGTCCACACTTTTCTCCGCCATGACAAACAACGGTTTCAGGTTTACCTGTATGGGAATATTGATCTCCGAATCGGGCAATGAGTCCATCCGGAAATTTTCCGGCGACATATCCGGCCGGGCCGGATTGATTTTTTGGGAAAAAGAAAAAATACTGATTAATAGCCCTGCTGAAAAAAGAATTCCTTGTCGGTTCATTCGGTTGATTAACGGTCAAAAATAGCCAAACAAAGGAAAAGGAATTGTGAAGAAATGGCGGATGCAACTGCCTTCCCCCGCCACCATCGGTTATTGTTTCATTTCCTTCGGCTGTGTCATGCTGAACCAGTTGCCGCATCCGTCGTACATCACGGCTTCAATGCCGAAGAATTGCTCTTTGGGCTCACCCCTGAATTTCACACCTTTTGCTTTTAATTCTTCATAAGTGGCCCGGCAATCGGTAGTGTTAAACACCCCGCATCCCATCACTCCTTTTTCTAAAGCTAATTTAATAGCGTCTATTGCATCCTGGTCAATTCCATCAGGCATTTCCGCCGATTTCTTCATGCTCTCATGCAGGATGGGCATTAATACGATTTCAAAATCAGGTGCATCCGGTGCTGTTACAGTAAGCCAGCGAAAACCATTGGGCATGGTGGCATCGGTATGCACTTTAAAGCCGAGTTTATTGACATAAAAATCATAAGCCCTGTCCTGGTCAAGAACAAAAAGGGTGCTGTGCGACATATGCGTTATCATAAAAAATATGTTTAGGACCAAAAGTAAATCCCTGCTGGTAAAGGGGTTTATTGATTATTGCTATTCTTGTCCAGGCGGTATTGTTCAATAAAACAATGCGGAATGGCTTTCTTGGGCTGTGCCTGCTGCTCCATCTTCTTTTTATAGGCCATATTACGATAATACTGCGGCGGAAAACCAATTTCTTTCTTGAATAATGCGCTGAAGGATCCCAGGCTTTCAAACCCCACTTCGTTGCAAACATCGGTTACCGGTTTGTTTTCTGACAGCATATCTTTTGCTTTATCCAGCCTCTTTTGAGTAATGTATTGCAACGGTGTTTTCCTGTAAATCCTCCTGAACAGCCGGTGAAAATGAAAGCGGGATAAGAAAGCCTGTTTTGATATTTGTTCAAGGTCTAAATCTTCATGATCATTATCGTCAATATAAACCTTGGCAGCCACGAGGCGTTGGTTTATGTCGGTGGTCAGTTGCATTTGCAGATACTAAACTAATTCTTTTTTCATACAGATACTTGTTTCCATACCGCTGTACTGGTCGTAGTTGGGGATAACAGTATAACCCATCTTTTGATAGAGATGCAAAGCCTCCGGTTGGTTATTGCCTGTCTCAAGCACTATCGAGGCAACCTTTAATTCAGCCGCCCATTTCTCCAGTTCAGCAAGTATGGCGGCGCCAATTCCTTTTCCTCTTTCTTCAGGGGATACATACATTCTTTTAACCTCTACGGAGCCATCGTCAAATTGCTTGAAACAACCGCAACCAACAGGCTGCCCGTCATAATAGGCCATCACCACAGCCGGCAGGTCTTTAATACTGTTGAACCGGCTGTAATAATCCTGCAAGGCGCCATACCTGTCCAGCAGGTCTTTGTCAAGCTTCGACACTAATAAATGAAAATCCGTATTGTCGCTATTTGTTCTTTTGATTGTTAGCATCGTTTCCTGTTTCTTGCTTGTCTGCCGTAGCTTCAGCGAAGGCAGATGCTTGTACCTTGTTCCCTTGTCTCATATATTCCTCGGATTCTTCCATTGCTTGCCAAGTCTTTCAATCGTTCCTGCAATTCTTTCATTTCTCGTTTCTTCTCTTTTAGCGGTAACAATCCACTCGATGTATTCTTTCTTATTGGTGAACGAAAGCGAATCAAAGAAAGCGGCTTCTTTTTTGTTTTTCTTAAGCGATGCTGAAAGATCATCCGGCAGCTTCACTTCTTTGGTTTTGGGGTTCACCCAATTGAATATCTCCCGTTCCGGTGTGCCTTTGGCTTCTTTCTTTTTATCCGCTTCTGTTTTCGCCCGGAAACCAAATGTACTCCACGTATCATTGAATGAAATCAGGCTGATCCATGTCAGTTTATCGCTTTCAGCCAGCAGGCAATCTCAGCCTTTGTCCCGGGTAAGATCTGTTTGTATTTTGGATGTTCCCTTGGGGTAATACACCCATACCGTCACTTCCGGTTTTACCAGTTTCATCACTCTGCTCATTTCTTTTTCCAGTTGCGCCCGGTTCAATACAAACCAGTGCACCTGGTTATAAGTGCTCCCGGAATCTGTAATCGTAACACCGGCAGGCAGCTTGCCCAGCCCTTTTTTAAAATCAGCCGGGGCATTCAGCGTAAGCAGGGTGAAATTGGGTTTGATGCGGAGCTTATCTGCAATAGCATTGGCCATATATTGGTTTTGTTTGAATAAAAGTAAGACGGATTGAAGAATCGGGGTTCTTGAATCTTGCTGAGGCGGATGCCTAACCCCACCTTTTGAAGATTTCTTTGTGCGGGAAGATTGCCGCCCCTCCCGGGCGGGGATGAAGGTTGTTTCAGTTCGTAGAGTGAGAGACGAACCGCTTTCGGGTACATCCCCTCCGGAGGAGGGGAGAAATGAAGAAAGGTTACTGCTTTGGTAAGTTGGGGTGGGTCTGATGAGCAGCATACAGGACCTGCCTGCCTACCTACGGTAGGTAAACCGGCAGGCAGGCGATGAACCCGATAGCTATCGGGTGTGACACCCGCCTCCACTTCGTTTTGGTCGGGCAGGCGCAACAGGCGATGCCATAAGCACTGAAGCCGGTTGCATAACCTGCCAATTTTTCACCCTCCCGCCACACGGCATAATCGTTGATAATCAAATAAGGACAAAAAAATTTTACTATGGCAAAGATTATAGGAATTGACCTTGGAACCACCAACAGTTGCGTATCCGTAATGGAGGGCAACGAGCCGGTGGTTATAGCAAATGATGAGGGCCGCCGTACAACTCCCTCAGTTGTAGCGTTTTTGAAGAACGGCGAACGTAAGGTGGGCGATCCGGCCAAGCGCCAGGCCATTACCAACCCGCATAATACCATTGCTTCGGTAAAACGTTTTATGGGCCGACGCTTTGATGAAGTAGGCGAGGAAATTACCCACTGGAGCTACAAGGTGGTAAAAGGCGACAATAATACAGTCCGCATTGACATAGATGGCAGGCTGTACACCCCGCAGGAAATATCTGCGATGGTGCTGCAGAAAATGAAGAAAACAGCCGAAGATTACCTCGGCCATGAGGTAACTGAAGCGGTAATTACCGTGCCTGCCTACTTTAACGATGCACAGCGCCAGGCTACCAAAGAAGCCGGTGAAATTGCGGGACTGAATGTTCGCCGCATTGTGAACGAACCCACAGCTGCTGCGCTGGCTTATGGTTTGGATAAAGACAAACATGACCACAAGATCGCCGTGTTTGACCTTGGCGGCGGTACGTTTGATATCTCTGTGCTGGAACTGGGCGATGGTGTGTTTGAAGTAAAAAGCACCAATGGTGATACCCACCTGGGCGGTGATGATTTTGATAAAGTAGTGATGGATTGGCTGGCTGAAGAATTTAAAAAAGATGAAGCCATTGACCTGCGCAAAGACCCGATGGCTTTGCAGCGTTTGAAAGATGCTGCTGAAAAAGCCAAGATCGAACTTTCCTCTTCCAGCGAAACGGAAGTAAACCTTCCTTATATCACGGCTGTTGATGGTGTGCCCAAGCACCTGGTAAAAAAACTGAGCCGTGCAAAATTTGAAGCATTGGCGGATAGTTTGTTTGCAAGATGCCTGAAGCCCTGCGAGCAGGCGCTAAAGGATGCCGGCATGAAGCCTTCAGACATAAACGAAGTGATACTGGTGGGCGGAAGCACCAGGATACCTAAAGTGCAGGAAATAGTAGAAAAATTCTTTGGCAAAAAACCCCATAAAGGTGTGAACCCGGATGAAGTGGTGGCCGTAGGCGCAGCCATACAGGGCGCTGTGCTGACCGGTGAAGTAAAAGATGTATTGTTACTGGATGTAACACCGCTTACACTCGGCATTGAAACACTTGGTGGTGTATTAACTCCGTTGATTCCTTCTAATACGACCATTCCTACCAAAAAATCAGAAGTGTTCAGCACGGCCAGCGATAACCAGCCCGGTGTGCAGATACATGTGATACAGGGAGAGAGAAGCATGGCTAAGGACAATAAGAGCCTTGGCATATTTAATTTGGATGGCATACCGCCTGCACCAAGAGGCATACCGCAGATAGAAGTAACCTTTGATATTGATGCCAACGGCATACTGCATGTAACTGCAAAAGATAAAGGCACCGGCAAAGAACAAAAGATACATATTGAAGCCGGCAGTGGCTTAAGCAAAGAAGAAGTGGAAAAGATGAAAGCCGAAGCAAAAGCCAATGAAGCAACTGATAAAGCGGAGAAAGAAAAAGTGGAGAAACTGAATATGGCCGACAGTCTCGTATTCCAGACAGAAAAACAATTAAAAGAATACGGGGAAAAAATACCCGCTGAAAAGAAAACAGCCATTGAACAGGCTGCCGAAAAATTAAAAGAGGCACATAAGGCGCAGGACTTAGCCGCTATTGATACAGCGATGGCCGCATTGAATGCTGCATGGACAGCGGCGAGTGAGGATATGTATAAGGCTACGCAGGAACAGCCGCAAGCTTCAAGTGAGCAAGCTGCAAGCGGACAAGGGCAACCTGAGGGTGCAGCGGCGGGAGGAACCGACAATGTTACCGACGTTCCTTATGAAGAAGTCAAGTAACGAAACTCAGACTCTGTTCCCTCTCCTTCAGGAGAGGGTTAGGGAGAGGCTGTGACGGATGTGCCATATGAGGAGGTGAAGTAATTTTTTGTAATACTTCATGTTAGAAGTGATTCTTGTTACAGGTTAACTAAAATTTAATCAGATTTTTCATTTCATATTAAACTGAAACTCATGATTGACACAATTCATTTACCTACTGAGGACTTTAAAAGAGAGAGAATTGAAATTCACCTAGAGTTTCAAAAACAGGTTGCCTATAGACCGAAGCCAATTGTTCCCTATGTCTATGGCATTATAAATAATGTAAATACAAACGATTTTAATGGAAGTGCAAGGCTTGTAACCGGTAAGTAAATACTTTAGAGGATAGTAATAACTATTCATTTCTCTTTTAATCGAAATATTACTACAAATTTATTTTCCTGTTTTATGTAATTGGCTTCTACTTTTAACTGAGTATCATAGTAGTTCATTTCCCAAGTATTTTCTTTTATAAATTTAAAATTGTCCTTTATGAAGGATAAATAATGGTTTGCATATTGAATGCTTCCATAAATCATTTGGTCGGTACAATATTCTTTTTTGTCGGTGCGCTGAAATATGCAAGTGATATTTAAGCATTTGAAGAAATACTCATCCATTAAGCCAAAATCTGCTGAAAGCATTAAATCTCCATCATTGGTAGTTGAACGTTCGATACCAAAATTTGGATTTGGTTTTTCTGAATTAATACCCTTAAATGCGGTTACAATATTACTATCGCTCTTGCCAACTAAGATAAAAAACTGTATTTATTTGAGCTTGCGCATATTGGCATAGTAAAAAACATGCCCCTACTATTAAATTTATCATATTGAGTATGTTTTATTGGGAAAATATAAGGGAAATTTAATATAAAGAATGAGATCCAACAATTTTCTTTTTTATACCGTTCCCCAGTTCTCCTGAGTCTTCCAACTCAATAAAGAAAATAAAAATATAGGAAAGCTATGCTGAGTCTCCCGCATGTGTGCGGGACAGGTGCAACGAATCAGCGGCTCAATACCTCCTCCGGTCAAATCCGGTACCCGGCTTTTTATACCCACCGCCGCCGGGTTTATCATCGGCAGCTTTTACCACCAATGGTTTTTTGCCCAGCGAAATATCCTTGAGGTGTTCAATTGCGTCTTTGGCATCAGATTCTTTTTCCATTTCAACAAAGCCGAATCCGCGGCTTTTGCCTGTTTCCCTGTCAATAGAAACTTTGGCGGAAATGACCGCACCGAATTTTTCAAAAATTTCTTCCAGTTCTGCGTCATCAAGGTCGTAAGGAAGGCCTGCAACAAAAAGTTTCATGTAAAATTTTTATGAAGATAGTATTGCTTCGGGAATTTTGGTTTATATCTTTCCCACCCGTGTATCAGGGCTACTTATTTACCTGAAAGTCCCAAGCCATCCATACCTGATATAAATAAACAAACCTGCAGGCTACCTGATCACTGATCCGGGCCTTAAGCCAAACGCTGAGAGCAGTAAATTTTACTGATGCTATACTCTTTTGGTAAGTATTTAACCTCTTGGTATATTGGGTACTGATACAAAATAACTGGAATAGACTTAGAAAGAGTTTACAGAATTTTATTTTCCAGCGTTTATCCCCTGTATATAAAAAAGGCGGAGGCAAAAGGACGTACAAAGGAAGAAGTAGATACCATTATTTTCTGGCTGACCGGCTATGATAAAAAGACGCTGCAAAAGCAGCTTGATAAAAAAGTTGATTTTAAAACTTTTTTTGAGCAGGCGCCACAAATTAATCCCAATGTTTCAAAAATTACAGGGACAATATGCGGCTACCGGGTTGAAGAAATCAAAGACGAACTTTACCAGAAAATGAGGTACTTGGATAAGTTAATAGATGAACTGGCAAAAGGCAGGAAAATGGAGAAGATACTGAGAACATAGGTGCAGGTAAAGTTTACGGCCGTTAAGCCGTTTTCTCCAACCCTGTTCGTGCCGGCACGAACCAGGGCAGTGACAAAAGGGCAGACAAACCACAGATCAAAGTCATACAGGAAGTAAAGAAATGGAGAATTTTCCGCTTTGGGCTGATCATATTCTTGCTTTTATATTTGGCATAACGCTGCCTGTTTTTGCTGCTTATAATAGACCCAAAAGTTCTGCAGGAGCAGGGTTTAGCAGTACAGAAAAGAAGCAGGTATATGTGTCGGTTAGTTTTTCACTCTTTTTAATGGCGGCCATTATAATTGTCGTGTGGCTTTTGTTCAGCCGGCCACTGACGGCGCTCGGTTTCATCCGGCCCGGCCCGCTGCAATCATGGGGGTGGGTTGTTGCGCTTTTTATGGCACTTTATATTGCCGATACCATTTCAGTAATTGGTTCGGAAACAAGGCTTGAAAAAGCGAGAAGGGAATGGCTGAAAACGATCCCTTTTACACCCACCCGGCGGCAAGAGTTTCCGCTTTACCTGGTGATGTGTTTCAGCGCCGGTGTTTTTGAAGAAATAATTTTCAGGGGCTTCCTGATTAATTATTGCCTCGGATTATTTGCAGGCTGGGGCCATACAGAGCTATGGGCGGTATTGATTCCCGGTGTTGCTTTCAGCATGGGGCATTATTACCAGGGGGGAAGGGCCCTGATCAAAATACTCATCTTGTCTTTTTTATTTGGTTTTTTGTTTATTCGCTCCGGTTCCTTACTGACCGTAATGCTGCTGCATTTCCTGGTTGATGCAGCCGGCGGATTACTGACTTTAAAATATATGTCTGAACAAAAAAAGACCCCTCTTGATGAATAAGCTATTTTTCAGGCCGGTGTCTTGAACTCAGTTTTTTCCGACCCTCCCGGTTGCTATTAGATCGCTGTTGGTTAAATTATTTTCCGGTTCCGGTGGTTGGCCAGTCAATCAAAAAGATTCTTCTGCACCTGCCAATCCTTTTCACCTGGTACATTCCATTTTCCATCGCCGAGTTTGAGAAGAGAAATAGTCTTTGTCGTAAAAGTTTCATCAAATTTATGTCTGGAAAAATATTCCCAGGCTTTTTCAAAATGGGAGGGTTTCATGTCACGGGTGGCAATGGTTACATGCGGATGAAAGGGCCGGTCATCTTTCTTTATACTTTGGGCAAATGCGGATGTGAAATGCCCTTCCGTTTCATTTTTGATCCGGTTCAGATTAAAATTTTCCGGTACACCGATAAACAATACCCTTTTCCCGAAATGACTAAATCCATAAAGGTGAATTTCCAGGTGGTTTATTACACTGGTAAACGACTGAAGTGTTTGCAGCAATTCATTTTCTTTTGCGGTTTCAAACCAGAAAGGAGGTACAAGGGTAATATGTGCCGGCGACTTTAAAGCTGCTGTACAGCCAAATTGTTCCTTCATCCATTGCTTGTACTGCAATACCTTATCATTGATCTGTGCGGGGCAGATAATGGCTGCATAATACATGCTATGGGTTGAAGAAGGGTTCATCGGGTATTAAAGTAGCAACTAAGGAACCTGAATCTATCTGCAGGCTATCACAATACCTGTTAAAATTACCAAACCGGCCCTGTTTATGGTTCAGTTCCGATTCATGTTGGCTCGAACCGTGGCGATATGCAATTGCAATTATCTTTATGTCCGAACCGGAAATTATTTCTACCGTTTACCCCCTAAAAAACAAACCAACATGAAAAAGTTTTTATTCATTCTTCCGGCTGCTGTAGTTTTTTCCCTTCTTTCCTGCGGTGGCGGCGGTATGTCGGCCACAGCCAAAAAGAAAAAAGAAGTAAATGCTGCTATTATGAAGGCCTATGAGGCAGGTGAGTTCAGTAAAATGGGGGATTACATTGCCAAAGATGCCGTGGACCATGGCGGCGAAACCGGCGATGTGGTGGGGCTTGACAATATCATCAGCGAAATGAAGCGGTACCGGGCCATGATGCCGGATATGAAAGCAACCGCAGCGCATGAAATGGCCGATGATGACTATGTGATGACATGGGCCACTATGTCCGGCACAATGAACGGCAAACCTGTCACCATGACCAGTGTGGATTTATCCAGGTTTAAAGATGGAAAAGCCGTAGAGCATTGGGTGTTTATGGACCCGAAAGAACTGACGCAAATGATGCAGCCCGCATCACAAAACCCGGCTGCGGACCAAACAGCGCCTGCAGCAGATACAACCAAACAGCCATAAACACATCACGGCAGTTTTTGGATATAATAGTAAACTCACCGCAGGGAGAAACGTTTTCATCGTTCTCCCTGTTTTTTTGTTTGCGCTAAGGGCCATTTAGATTTCAGCTCTTTAGTATCTTGCCCTTTCATGAACAAGCTCATCTTTACCGAGGAATTTTGCCAGCCGGAGAACCTGCACCCCTTTACGCTGACAAGGCAGATACAGGATATACGGGTGGGTATACTCACCATCCGGGAAAAATGGGAGCGGATGACAGGGCTGCCTTCCTACGATAAAAAAGAAGACGATTATAAAGACCTGGAACGTTCAGTGAACATTGATGAAGCGATTGGCGAAGGAGTGTGTTTTATGATTCATGGCAATGTGCTGCCCTCCCGGCGGCTGGTGAAGGCGGTGATGAAACTGAAAGACGGCGAATTTACGGCCACCCCATCGGGCAACGGTGTGGTATACCGCATTACCAAAAATGAAATCATTGACCGCTACAAGATAAAAGTGGGGCAGGCTGTTACGCTGAAAGAACCCGTGAAACAAATACAATACCCATGGGATATTTTTCAGCTGAATGATTGGGCCATCCGGCAGGATTTTGAATTACTGACAAGAGGACGCAAATCACAGTCTATATCCAAAACAAACCGGGTAATAAAGCCAGGGCAGGTATTTATTGAAAAAGGAGCCCGGGTTGAGCATTGCATCATTAATGCAGCTACAGGCCCGGTATACATTGGTAAAAATGCCGAAGTGATGGAAGGCTGCATCATCCGCGGGCCCTTTGCGATGGGTGAAGCCGGTTGCCTGAAGATGGGAGCGAAAGTATATGGCGCCACCACACTGGGTCCTTACTGTGTGGCAGGGGGTGAAATAAAAAATTCGGTTTTGTTTGGTTGCAGCAACAAAGCCCATGATGGTTATCTTGGCGATTCGGTAATAGGCGAATGGTGCAACCTGGGCGCCGGCACCACCAACAGCAATATGAAAAATAACGCCAGCGATGTGCGGATATGGACGCCGCAGGGAGAAATGAATGCCGGAAAAAAATGCGGAATGCTGATGGGCGACTTTTGCAGAACCGCTGTGAACACGGCTGTGAACACCGGTACAGTGATAGGTGTGTGCTGCAATGTATTTGGCAGCGGGCTTACACCAAAATACATTCCCAGTTTCAGCTGGGGCAGTGATGGGCTGCAGCGGTATGATTTTGAAAAAGCCCTGCTGGATATTGCTGACTGGAAAAAATTAAAGAACCAGGTATTGAGTGAGGATGAAAGAAGTGTGCTGAAGTATGTATTTGATAAGTTTTGAAGCAGGGGTTAGACAATTGATACCGGAGTAATGTGAAACGCAGATTAGGTAATACCCTTTTTATTATGCAGAAGTTTGAATACAAATTGTTACAGGTATCAGCTAAAGGAGCATCTGGAGCAGGGGCGGCAAGGTGGATTTTGAATTGCTGAATGAAAAACTAAACGAATTGGGTCGGGAAGGCTGGGAGGTAGTTAACGCTACCGATGTGAATATGCACCTGGGTGAGACCAGGGACGTAATGATTATTCTAAAAAGACCTTTAAACGATAATTGATAAACATGAGAAAACAAATAGCCGCTGCCAACTGGAAGATGAACCTGACCTATCAGCAAGCTGAAAAACTGCTCGACGAAATATTGGGTGCTGATATCGTATTAAAGAACCATCAGCTTACTATTTTTTCCGTTCCCTATCCTTACCTGCTGATGACCCGCAGTGAAGTGGAAGAGGAATTCAACGGCAACTATAAAGTAGCGGCGCAAAACTGCCATCACAAAAAAAACGGGGCCTATACCGGCGAAGTGTCGGCAGAAATGCTGCATTCCCTGAACATTAACTACTGCATCATCGGCCACAGTGAGCGGAGGGAGTACAATGCCGAGAGCAACGCCCTGCTGGCAGAAAAAGTAAATATTTGCCTGGATCATTTCATCACCCCCATTTTTTGCTGTGGCGAGCCACTGCAGGCACGGGAAGCCGGAGTACAAAATGATTATGTGGCCGTGCAGCTGAGGGAATCCCTGTTTCATCTGCCGGCCGATAAGATAAGAACCATTATTATTGCCTATGAGCCCATCTGGGCCATTGGCACCGGTAAAACAGCCACCACAGAGCAGGCACAAGAAATACACCGGCATTTGCGTTCTGTAATAGCAGCACATTATGGCGCTGCAGTGGCAGATGAAATTCCTGTTCTGTACGGCGGCAGTGTGAAGGCAAACAATGCCAAAGAACTGTTCAGTTGCCCCGATGTGGACGGGGGGCTGGTGGGCGGGGCCGCCCTGGTGGCGGCTGATTTTATTGAGATCATTAAGGCGCTGAAGCAGTGAGTAGTGATTGATGATGGAAAGACCCGGTGTTTACCACCCTGCCACTGATAACTGATTAACCTGTTAACCAATCAACCAGTTTCCCTTTCATATAGTACTGCAGCGAAAGAACCAGGTGTTGCTGAGCTTTCTGAAGATAAGGGCTGTGGTGAATGGCCGTGAGATTTATCCTTTGCAGAATACCAGGCCTGTAGTTATTCCCGTGGCTGAAAACAACCCGAGGATTGTTATCACCGATGGTTATCATATTACACAGCCGTTGAAACTGGTGTATAAAGACATTCACACCTATTGCTTTAAGGTAGTTTGCGCCATCAGCGATCTGCAACTGGGGGCAGGGTTTGCCTTACTTGCAGGGTTATATCTTGGCGGGCTTTATAGCGGACAGCTCATCCTGAAGGTCTTCAGTTTTCTTCCGCTGGTTTACCTGCTGATGTTTTACTATATGAACCGGAAAGATTTTCTGAAACTGGTGCCAGTTCTTCAATAGCGCTTTCTGGACAGATTGCTGACTGATATTTGTACTTTTAGCTTTTATGACCCGGAAAAAAAATCTCTGGCTCTGCAACTGGTATCCCAATAAGCCGGAACCGTTCAACGGCGATTTTATTCAGCGACATGCCCGTGCCGCTGCGCTGTATAACGATATACATGTGATACACCTGGCCGCCGATACCACGGGAGAAACAAAAGAAAAAGTTGTGAGCATCCGCACAGCAGGCGGCCTGACAGAGCAAATCATTTATTACAGGAAGCAAACTTCTGCCTGGGGCAGGTTCCGGGCACATTACAGATGGTTATTTTTATACCGGCAGGCGCTCCGCAATTATGTAGTTATAAACGGGAAGCCCTCGCTTGTACATGTGCAGGTGCCTGTGAAAGCGGGAATCATGGCAGTATGGTTCAAGCGGCGGTACAAAGTGCCTTTTGTGGTTACAGAACATTGGGGTATTTACAATGATGTGGTTGATGACAACTATGCGAACAGGAGCAGGTTCTTTAAGAGGTTTACCCGGCAGGTTTTTGAGGAGGTATCAGATTTCATCAGCGTAAGCAAATACCTGGCAGAGGGAGTGAACAGGTTTGTGCAAAAAAAAACTACAGGATAATACCCAATGTAACGGATACCCGGTTATTCTGTTATAAAGAAAATCCTTCCCCGGTTTTTCGTTTTATCCATGTATCCAATATGGTTGCACTGAAGAATGCAGAGGGAATTTTGCGGGCATTTGCAAAACTGCATGTTCATCATAATAATACAGAGTTGATAATGGTGGGGGATACAGATCCTGCCATCCGGCAATATGCAGCCAAATTTCAAATTGCGGATGGAGCTATTTCATTCAGGGGTGAAGTGCCTTATGAACAGGTGGCAAAGGAAATGCAGCAGGCCCATTGCCTGGTGCTGTTCAGTAATATCGAGAATTCGCCCTGTGTGATTGGTGAGGCATTCTGCTGCGGCCTGCCGGTAATAGCTACGAATGTGGGCGGAATTCCCGAACTGGTTAACACCAGCAACAGTGTGTTGGTGCAGCCGGGAGATGAAGCAGAACTGATGGAGGCGATGCTGGAAGTCATGCAAAGTTATGCCCACTTTGACCGCAAATCCATTGCAGCAGATGCCGCAGAGCGGTTCAGTCCTGACATCATTGGGAAACAAATAAATTCAGTCTATGAAACGCTACTGAGGGATGTCTAACCCTTCAGCTTATTCACCAGGTTTATATACTCCTGCATGGCATCCTGCTGCGGTTTGCCTTTCAGCCCGGCCCAGGCTTCGTATTTGGCCTTGTTCACAAAATCGAAAGGGTTAGAGGGAGGGTCAGTGTTTACATCACCCATGCTACCCTGCTTGTAAAGTGAATAGAGTTGCAGCAGCACTTCGTTAGAAGGCTTTTCAGAAAGACTTTTACTGTCAGCAGCTGCCTGCTCAAATTGTGCTTTTAATTCCATAGTATGTTGTATTAACTGCTTCTTGCGTTATCAATAAATACCGACTTTACTTCACTGCGGTTTTCGATCATCTGAAAAAAATCATCAAGGTACCGGATCATGTTGTTGCGTACCCTTTCACCCAGCAGCGTAAAGTTTTTGACCAAAGAGCGGATGGTTTCTTTTTTTGCCCTGAAGGCATCCAGGACGGTCTGTAGCTCATCCATTTTGCGGGGAAAACCACGGTACACCCTTTCTGTTACTTTTTCTGTACCGATGATTTCATTGGGGATTGCATAAGATGCATCCACCAGTCCGCAGTAATCAAAATCATAAGGAACGGAAAAGGGCAGTAATGCCGGATTTTCACGGCTGAAGATCAGTTCGATGTTATGATCATTGGGCACCGACCAGTCCGTATTGCCGATCATATACTCAAAGATCGCCACCATCGTCATGGTCGCCCTGTCTGTAGATTCCGTCAGCACCTGACCGTGAGTTCTTTTTTTGCAGCCGTTTCGCCGGGCCATATCGCCGTCATCTTCCAGCATAAATGCATATTGGGTAAAAGATTTGATCTTGCCGCGGCTGTCATTATAGGTAGTTTTCATCAGCCGTACCCGGAAGCTCATATCCGTAAGCTGGTTGTAGATTTTGTATACAAGGAATTCTTTCAGCAACAGTTCTTCATCGGCAGTAGCGGCGCCGCAGGCAATCACCAATTTGAGTTTGCCCAGCGATGCGAACCTGGGGGATGAAGCGTTCCTGAATTGCATCATGATGGGAGGGATACGGCAATAGCCACGACGAAATTTTCCACGGGCCCCCACCTGTACCGGTTCTTCAATCTCAGTGCCGTCAGGAAATTTCATTTTGGCTGTGGCGGGCTGAAACACATCCTGGTCGCTTTCATTTTGCAGGCCCCTGATGTCGGTGGTCAGTGTCAGTTCAACAGGCTGTTCGTCTGTAAAAAACTTAATGCTGTCAACCTGCTGTGCCTTGGCAATACCCGCAGTAATAAACAGGATAACCACAACAACAAAATTCTTTATCCTTTTCATAGATGATTCTTTTGGCTTAATGGATATAATTGAATGCACAAAAATTTCATTGTCTGCTGCATCATCTATTTTAGTACTTCTTCAATTACCCTGCCGGTACACCCGTTGGGCATCTGTATTTTCAGCAGGGCCGCTAGGGTAGGGGCAATATCGGTCATCAGCACTTCCCGGTTGGTTTTTCCTTTTTGGATGCCCCAGCCGTACCAGAGCAGCGGAATATGTGCATCATAAGGGTTCCATAATCCATGCGTGGTGCCGGTATTGCTCCACGACTCGGTATACCCCGGTTTAAACAGCAGTTGTATGTCGCCGCTTCTTTTTGGATGGTAGCCATTGTTCAGCGCCGTTCGAACGGAAGCAGGCAAGGGCGTCTCATTCAGGTCTTCAAGGGCAAACACCCTGTCTATTCCGGGTTCGTTCCGTAGCCTTTTTATCAGCCATTCCGTTATTTCTTCTTCATCCAGCTTTGCTGAATCAATGGCCCGGTGGTTGAGGTGCAACTGGTAATTATCGTCTGACACAATGAGGGGATTGATTTTATATTTTTCAGACAGTTCTTTATTCAGATTGGTTGTCAGGGTGCCCATCATTACCCTGCCGCCGGGAAGTTTGTTTTCAATGCTGAACTCAGGGATATGCGCTACTCCATGATCGGCAGAAAGGAAAACGGTGGATTGTCCTTTTCCCACTTTCAGGTCAAGAAAATCGAGCAGAGTGCCTAATTCCCTGTCCAGCCGCAAAAAGCCATCCTCTGCTTCAATGGAGTTGGGGCCAAATGAATGCCCGATGTAATCCGGCGAAGAAAAACTGATGGCCAGGAAATCGGTTATGTTATCGGCGCCCAGTTGCTCTCCCATTAGTGCGGCTTTGGCAAACTCAGCGGTCATGGTATTGCCCATAGGAGTGGTGGAAACTTTCCCGTAGTCTTTACCAATGAATTGTTTCAGATCATAGGGAAATGTATTGCCGAAAGGTTTGGCCTCATACTCTTTTGCATCTGCCGTGCTTTGCAGGTAAGTGCCGGCTGGGTAAAGCAGGTTCCATCCCTGCTGGTAGTACTGGGTCACCAGTTGCTTTGCATTAAAATCATTTACCCATTTGGGCAATTCATTCATATAATAGGTAGAGCTGATCCAGTTGCCGCTGCTGATGTCGTACCAATAAGCGGCATTGGCGCTGTGCCCTGCAGCCAAAATGCCTCCCCGGTCTTTAATGGCCACACCAATTACCTTACTCTTAAAATTGGTCGCAAGCCTAAGCTCATCACAGATGCTGGTCACCAGCATATTTCTCGGGCTCTGCTGTCCCCGGGATGAGGCGCTGCCTGTTGTATTAACCGTTTTATCTTCTGTACAGTAAACGCTGCGCATCAGCTCGCTGTCCCACCAGGCATTACCGGTAATGCCGCTGACAGCGGGTACAGCGCCGGTATAGATACAACTGAGTCCGCAGGCAGTAACCGAGGGGGCATAAGGTATCATGGTATTTTCGCAGGTAAAACCCTGGCTCAGCATCCGCTTAAAACCGCCATTGGGTGCATACCGGTCGTAGTACCGGTAAAGATAGTCCCACCGCATCTGGTCAATAACAAGCCCCACTATCAGCCTGGGCCGCTGAACGGTTGACTGAGTAAAAGCTCCGAATGAAATAGTTAGCAGAAACGGTATTATCAGCATCTTTCGCATGAAAATAATTTTGGGCAAAAGTAAGGCTTTGAATATTTCAGAACTGATGCCGTACCGGATGAAAAGCGACTGCATGAATCGGCGGCGGCCGGGTCAATCCGGCATCAGTCTTTCAATCGGCGAAATGCAAGGGCAGTTACAAAACAAAGGCCGCCCACCACCCACCACAATGCTTTAAATCCACCGTATTCCGCCAATTGTGCGGCAAATAAAGCAGTAATGAGAATAAAATACATGAAGGCCTTATCCCGGTAAGCAGGCGAAGCGGGTGAAAGTTTTAGAGCTTCGGGGTGAACCGGGATATGTTGGGCAGGTTTCAGCAGCAACCAGAGCAAAAGGGCTGCGGCCGAGAATAATGAACAATATTCCGCCCCCGGTAAGAGTGATAAGTTGTACCGGGTAAAAACCAATTTTGTCGGTGAGTTTTCCCCCCAGCCAGGCACCGCTGAAAGCCCCGGCGCCGAATAACCCAAACACAATTCCTGCCTCACCAACGGTATATCCCATTTTCTGGGTGAGGTAAAGTGTCATGAACGGCACTACCATCGTACCGCTCCGGTTGATCAGTATAATAAGGGAGAGCAGCCAGGTTTCCCGGGAAATACCTGAATAGGCATTGCGGTAGGTGCGGGCTGTTGCATGTAACATAGAAGGGACAAATTTATCTTAACATGGCCAGAAGCGGGCAACCGGTTATAGATGGGAAGCGATGTGATAACCGGTGCTCCACACCGCATATTTTTACTTATATTTCGCTTTAAAACATAACCAATATGAAGCAACTATTTGTTCTGGCTCTTATTGGCTCCGCGATGCTTGTGTTAACCAACTGCGACCCCTCCAAAAAAGCAGCGGCCACACCGGTTCCCAAAATGACATATGCTGCCAACCTGCAGACTTTGATTGCGGACAACTGCTCACCCTGTCATATTCCTGCCAATGGGGGGAATAAAAAACCTTATGACAATTTTGATAATGTAAAAACAGACATTGATGAAATCATCCGCCGGATAGAGCTAAACCCCGGCGAAAAAGGTTTTATGCCGTTTAAGAAAACTGCCAAGCTCAGCGACAGTACCATTAATATTTTTAAGCAATGGAGAACCGACGGGCTGCTGGAAAAATAGGCCCCCGGGAAAAAAAGATACCCCCGTTCAGTCAGTCTTTAATCAGTAAATCATAAAGCTCCTTTGTCCACTGTGTTTTAAAAAGGATAAAAGAATATTCATTAGCTTCTGCGGGCAGTTCGAGCAGCAACTGGTATTCAAATGCGGAAACGTACTGGTTCTCGTTTATCTTTTTCCAGCGGTATACATTCTGATCAAGCAGGGTTTTAAGATACTTTTTGTAGCAGGAGTCACAACTGGCCTTTGTTTGCTGGTAATTGCATTTACCGGTGGTTCTGTCAAAGCCGTAAACAAATGATGCCGGCTGCGACTGTTCTGTAACCGATAAAACCAGGGTACTGTCGGTTTCTGTTAATGCAGGCCGGAGCTGACTGTTGGCTGCCACATATTTTCCCAGTTCTTTCTTTACTTCTTCCTTTGTTTTATCTAAATGCTTTTGTGAAAAAGCGTTTATGGGAAAGCAAAGCAGCAGGCAAAGGCTAATCCGCAACATGTGTTATTCTTTTTATGATACAAGATGCTGCAAACATACATCATCTTTGCACGGAAGGCGCAGTACCCTTTATTTTTCTGCACTGATAACAAGGGCTGATGCGTCTATTGCCACTTCACCCGGATAACGCCGGGCAACCACTTCAAAAACTTCCCGCCTGATTTTTTCTTTCATGGCCACATCAGCTTTGCTGAGCGCCGCCACTATGGGTGCGCCTACTTCCGTCATCATATTCCAGTACGTTTCAACAGTCCCGCTTCTGAGCAGGGAAGGAACTGTTGTTTCAGTAACGTTTTTAAAACCGGCCGCCTCAAAAATTTCTTTCATCAAACCGGGTTTACAGCAGCGAAACATACCCGGGGCGCCGGGGGGATTGGGTGGCAGTTCCATATTCCGCTGGATAGTGCCCATGGTGGCAGTAACCCAAAAGTTTTTTTCAGGAACATTCCATACCGAAGTGGCCATCCGACCGCCGGGATTAAGCACTCTGAACATCTCCCGGGCCGCCAGTTCCATATCGGGAAAGAACATAAACTCAAACCGGCAACTGATGGCATCAAAATGGTTATCGGCAAATGGCAGATCACAAACATCACATGCCTTTGTTTCAATATTGCTGATGCGTCGCCGGGCCGCATTTTCAACGGCTACCTTCAGCATATCTTCTGCCAGATCGGTAATAACTACTTTTCCGCGGGGGATCATGGCCGCAATGGTAAGCCCCGGTTCTCCGGTACCGGCAGCAATATCCAGTATTCTTTCGCCGTCGGCAGGCCGGATACGCCGTACAATTTCATCTCCCATCGGTCCGAGAACATCCAGAACCAGATTATCCCATTTTTTCCAAGCCACCTGAAAATTTGTTCCAGGATTCTTTTTGCTGTTCCCTGATTTCAATTTGTTGTTGGTGCATGTGCATTGATTTTAAGTGAGTAAAAAATACAGGGCCGGTGTCAATGCTGATCTGTTATTTCCACAGGATCTGGACAATTTCTGTCAATGATCATGCAGAGCTGATATGAAGAACCTGCAAAAAATATAATTTCAACAACATACGGCCGGGGTGCCTTTCAGCATAGTTATGTGTTATTACCATCCAAGGAGATCGATCATGCCTTTAATGGTAAAGACAAGGCCGATACCGGTAAGACCGTACATCACCGGCCTGATGTTGCTGCTGCTGTTGTAAAGCAGAAATGTAAACATACAACCGGCGATCAGAAAAAAAATACCAATGCCGCAAAAAATAAACCCTAATTTCTTTTTTTTGCTGCTTCGTAACTTTTTCACCTGCCAGATGATTTCCTGCAGCATCGTTTCAGCAACCCCTTTTTCACGAAGCTGCATGGATACCTCCTCATCGTTAAACCCTTTGCGGCACAGTGAACGGGCCATTTGTACCCATTCCGCCTGATGAAGCAAACTCATATGGCAAGCTTTGTGTTAAGATACGATTTAGCTGTGACAAATTTTTAATTTATATGAACCAAAACATTTCCGGGCAGAATTTTATCAGCTGAAACCTGCCGGTTTTTCTGCATTAAAAAAATCAATGGTTGCCGGGTCTTAACTTTTGTATCTTTTGTCCCAAAAAGCTAAATGAAAAGAATATTTACTGTAGTTGCATCTGTTTTGCTCTGCTTGTCTGTATCATCACAGGCATTTGACAAGGAACACCCCTTAGCCAATACCTATTCTATGGTGGCCCGTGACCCTGAAACCGGGGAAATGGGTGTGGCAGTACAAAGTCACTGGTTTTCCGTGGGCACCGTGGTAAGCTGGGCTGAAGCAGGAGTAGGAGCAATAGCCACCCAATCCTTCGTGAATAAATCATTTGGCATACGGGGACTTGCTTTATTAAAAGAAGGGCTTACAGCAAGGCAGGCACTTGATTCTTTGCTGAAAGACGACCCCGCCCGTGAAGTTCGGCAACTGGCCATTGTGGATGTAAACGGCAATGTGGCGGTACATACCGGCAGCTCCTGCATACAGTATGCCACGCATATCGCAGGAAACCAGTTTTCGGTGCAGGCAAACATGATGCTGAATGGCAAAGTACCGGGAGCTATGTATACTGCATTTGAAAGGGGCAAAGGCAAACCCCTTGCTGAAAGAATGCTGACAGCACTGGATGCAGCACAGGCGGCAGGCGGCGATATCCGGGGTAAACAGTCAGCCGCTATATTGGTAGTGCCGGCCAGGTCTTCAGGCAAACCCTGGGATGAGCGAACCGTAGACCTGCGGGTGGATGACAACAAAGAACCATTGAAAGAACTGCGCCGCCTTTATTCTGTTCATCTGGCCTATGAACATATGAACAAAGGCGACCTTGCGGTGGAAAAGAATGATATGACTGCCGCCATAAACGAATACAATGCGGCAATGAAAATGTTTCCTGAAAACCTGGAGATGCAATACTGGACGGCGATTACACTGGCCAATAACAAACAGGTGGCAAAAGCTTTGCCCATGCTGAAAAAAATTTTTACAAAGGACCCCAACTGGAAGGAATTGACAAGGCGGCTGCCGGCAGTGAATCTGTTGACAGTAACCGCTGATGAGTTGAAGAAAATACTTGCTTTGTAATTCTGCAAAGGCTGCCCAAAAGAAAAGATCTGAGCACCCGGCATTTTACCCGATAATTATGAGGAGATGAAAGCATCGGGTGTGCGGACCCAACAAAAAAGCCCCGCATTACGGGGCTGAATATGCTGTAGTCAGTTTTTAATACCTGTAATGTTCAGCTTTGAAAGGCCCGTTTTGGGGAATACCGAGGTAATCGGCCTGTTCTTTGGTAAGTTCATCCAGTTCCACTCCAATTTTGCCAAGGTGCAGCCTTGCTACTTTTTCATCAAGATGTTTGGGCAGCACATACACTTTGTTCTCGTAATTTTTGTGGTTATTCCATAACTCGATCTGAGCGAGGGTCTGATTGCTGAATGAGTTGCTCATCACAAACGAAGGGTGTCCTGTGGCACAGCCCAGGTTCACCAGGCGGCCTTCAGCCAGCAGGATGATTTCTTTACCATCCATATTATACAGGTCAACCTGAGGCTTGATGGTATCCCGGGTATGGCCATAATTGTTGTTGAGCCATGCCACATCAATTTCAATATCAAAGTGGCCGATATTACAAACAATGGCTTTATCTTTCATCAGCCGGAAATGTTTTTCCGTAATCAGGTCGCGGCAGCCGCTTGCAGTTACAATAATATCCGCCTCCTTTACCGCATCTGCCATTTTCTTCACAGCATAGCCATCCATGGCGGCCTGCAGGGCGCAGATGGGGTCAATTTCGGTTACAATTACCCTGCAACCGGCGCCGCGGAGGGATGCGGCGGAGCCCTTGCCTACATCACCATATCCGCCAACCACAGCCACTTTACCGGCAAGCATAACATCCGTGGCACGGCGGATCGCATCCACTAATGATTCTTTGCAGCCATACTTATTATCAAACTTGGATTTGGTAACTGAATCGTTAACGTTGATGGCCGGCATGGACAGGCTGCCTTTTGCCACCCTTTCATACAGGCGGTGAACGCCGGTAGTGGTTTCTTCGGTTATCCCTTTTACATGTTGTACCAATTCAGGATAAGTATCCAGCACCATATTAGTAAGATCGCCGCCATCATCGAGAATCATATTCAGAGGGCGGTCTTTACTGCCAAAGAACAAAGTTTGTTCAATGCACCAGTCGGCTTCTTCGAGTGTCTGGCCTTTCCAGGCAAATACACCCGTTCCGGCAGCGGCTACGGCAGCAGCTGCATGGTCCTGTGTAGAAAAGATGTTACAGGAACTCCATTTTACTTCTGCGCCAAGGGCGGTAAGTGTTTCAATCAGCACAGCGGTTTGAATGGTCATGTGCAGGCAGCCGGAAATGCGGGCACCTTTTAAGGGTTGTGACGGGCCATATTCTTTCCGGATACTCATCAGACCGGGCATTTCTGCTTCGGCCAGTCTTATTTCCTTACGGCCCCATTCAGCAAGGGATATGTCTGCCACTTTGTAAGGCAGGCTAAAGTCAATGGATTTTGTTACTGTTGACATAGTTTGTATTTCGGCGGCAAAGGTACTGTTTATGCAACAATAACAGATGAATGTGCAGGCTTAATTTATTATCCTGTAAGAATATGTTATGCACATTTCTGCGGCTTTCAACCTGCCGGCATTAAATAAATAGGGATAATTTTGAATTCTTAAAAAGGGGAAAATGTTCACCTACGATACAATTACCGAAGCTGTAAATGGATTGCGAAAGAGGGGGTATGAACTGGATTTTAATCTGGAGGAAAATTGCCTGGTGTGCCATGATGACCGGTTGAATATTGAGGATTTTGAGATCACTGAATTGCACCGGTTTGAGGGGGATACTGATCCTTCGGACCAGGCCGTTGTTTACGCTGTTGAGTCAAATGACGGCAAAAAAGGAATACTGGTAAGCGGTTACGGCATTTCCGCCGAAGGCATGAGTGCTGAAATGGTTAAGAAATTGCATCTTGACCGGAACTAATTATTGCCCGGCTTCGTCTTACAGATAGTTTTTTGTAAATTGTATGTATGAAAGCAATGGTTAAGGCCCTTTTGCCTGCAATGATCTTTTTGGGTTCACTGAAAGGAATGGCACAGAACAATTCTTTTCCGATGCCCTGTCCCCTGAACGAAGCTACTGTAGTACCTCCTCCGAAAAATGCAGTGAAATTTGATGAACCTGATTTATGTATTGTTTTGATGAGTATGCCTGATTCCGTGGTGAAGTCAGTAGGTACGGGCAGGATCACCAATACAGAGAATACAGAGGAAAGCGGCTACGGGGTTGTTCTGTTTGCCAAGGTTAATGGCAAAGAGTATTATTTCTGGTACACCGGCATGAACAAACTGCTGGTAAAAAGAAACGATGTGGTGCAGCCGGGGTAGCCGATCGGGTACCTGAGCCCGGGAAGCAGGGTAGAACTGACCATGTATGAATTTGAAACGCCTGTTGACCCGCTTCAATTCCTGGATTGTAAAGGAGTGCTGAAAGGTTTTTAGGTAATTACAGAACTGATTTTTTTCTCCATCACATAATCATTCATAAAGTACCCGTTCCCTATATCAATATCTTCTTCCCCGACAATTTCGAAACCGAGTTTAATGTAAAAATCTTTTGCTGTATTGTTCCGGTTCACATTTAACCGGAGCGCCCTGCCGCTTTTGCGGGCAATGGCTTTCAGAATTTCGCCGATAACAAACCTTCCGGCCCCTTTGCCCTGCAGCGAGGGGAGGATATAAATTTTGTGGAGTTTGTATACACCAGGCTCAGTAAGACTGAAGGAGGCAAACCCCACCGGTTCCTTACCGTCATTTACAAGAATAAACTCATGTTTATCTTTCATCTCCTTTGCCAGCGATTGCTCGCTGTACATCATGTTGAGCATATAGCTGATCTGTTCCGGTGACAGGATGGTGGAATAGGTCTGGGGCCACACTTTCAGGCTAAGGTCCCGGATGAGAGGAATATCTTTTTCATAAGCTTTTTGCAGGGAAAGCCCCGCTCCGGGTCGGAAAGTGCGCTGGGAAAGCAACCGGTGCCTCGCAATCAGTTTGAGGCTAAGCCGCAAGGCAACAATAAAAGAAACAACGGCGCCCAAAACGAGCAACAGGTTGGAAACATAAGGTTTTATTTCAGGCGAGTGTTGCCAGAAAAGAAAACTGTCGTAAGCCCCGTGAAAAAGCACCGCCCAGAAAACCCCTAACGCCATCAGCCTGGCTGAATGCTTCGGCTCAAATTTAGCCCTCCCTGCATGGTAGCCCATCAGCACACCAAATGTGGCATGTGCCGGAACGGCCAAAAACATCCTCAGCAAGGCTACCTGGTAACCCTGTCCCATATCAGCATAGCGGGTTACATACACAATATTTTCCAGGGTGGCAAAGCCCATGCTGGCCATTACACTGTATACAATACCGTCCAATGGTTCGTCAAAACTTTTTTGCCTGTAAGAATAAAACCGGAGGACGGCAAATTTGCACAACTCTTCGGTGAGGGCTACGGCAATAAACGCTTTAAGAGCCTGATCGCCAATACGGCTGGAGAAATTGTTTACAAAAGCAGATTCAATAAAAAAAGCAGGAATAATGCTAACGGCTCCGAAGAAAAAGCTGACGATAAGGTTGAGCTTGGGTTCCCTGTTATATGCATCACGGTGAAAAATAAACAGGCAGATGGCCAGACCGGGGGCTATAGCAAGGGCTATATAATCCATGCAAAGACTTTAAGCGGGGGCAACATACAAAAAAGGCGCTGATACATGCACCGCTTTCTGCTGCTTGCTCGGACTTAGTTATTTTTTTTACCCAAGATCTTTTTCAGCAGCCCTTTTTTCTTTTCGGGTTTTTTTACCGGCGAGCCGATAGGCACACCATCATCTTCTTTTTTTATAGCCGGGGTTTTGGCAGCCACTGTACCGGTATCCTTTTTCGGTTTTTTATCGCCATTTTCCTCTACCGGTTTTGATTCAGGGCCGAGTATATCGCCTCCGGAATCATACTCATTGTAATCGTCTTGTGTTCCCACACCCTGGTCAACACCTTCGCCTGCCGGGTTGGGGTCAGTGTCACTGATAATAATGTCGGCGCTGAACATTTCATTATCCATTTCTGCAGGGCGGATGAATTTGGCGTCTTTTTCAATGCCCAGTTTCTTATCGGCCAGTACTTTTTTAAAGAAGTATTCCGTAATAGGGCGGGCAATGGTATTTCCGTCGCTGGTATTGCGCATAAAATTATATTCAAACCCTACCCAGGAACCGGCCAGTAACTGCGGGGTGTATCCAATAAACCATGCATCGGCATTATCATCAGTGGTTCCGGTTTTACCGCCCATTTCGGCAGCGCCAACTCTTGACCGCATTCCCCTTGCAGTACCCTTATCCACAGTTCCCTGCATCATGCGGGTCATGATGTATGCTGTAATTTCACTCACCACCTCCTTGCGGTTTACACTGTAGTCAAATCTTTTTATCACATTGCCGTTCCGGTCTTCAATGCGGCTGATGGCATATGGTTTTGCAGAAAAACCCCTGCCGGCAAAAATGGTGTAACCCCACAGCATTTCATACAGTGAAAGGTCACAGGTGCCAAGGCATATGGAAGGGAATGGCTTAACCGGTGTGGGTATATTGATTCGGGAAAGAAAATCGGCAAATTGTCTGGGCCCAACCTGTTTCATGATATAAGCCGTCGCACAGTTCTTGGAATAAGCCAGGGCATTGGCCATGGTCATGGTACCGCCGCCGCAACGCCGGCCGGCCGGCACCCAACCGGAACCGGGAAAAAACTGGGCAGTGTTTTCACAATCCGTTTCCGGGGTAAAGCCTCTTTCTTCCATTGCCTGGGTATAAAGAAATGGCTTGATGGTGGAACCAACCTGTCTTTTTGTTTTCAGGTTGACATGGTCGTTTTTATATGTTTTGAAATGTATGCCGCCCACCCATGCTTTTACTTCGCCGGTTACAGGGTCCATAGCCATAAAGGCGGCCTGTTCCATCTGCAAATGGTATTTAATGGAATCCAGGGGGGTCATTACCGTATCTTTTTCCCTCCGGCTGTTCCAGGCGAATACTTTCATCGGCACCTTTACATCAAAACTGGCCCTGATTTCTTTATCGCTGAGCCCGTCTTCTTCTCCGTTCTTCCAGCGGTCTGATTCACGGGCTGCTTTTTCCAGTATTTTTTCATGGTTTTTCCAGATTGAGCCCGTCTTCATATCCGTTCTGTAATTAATAATACGTTGCAGCATGGCCATATGCTGGGCCATGCCTTCTTCAGCATTTTCCTGCATCTGCAGGTTGATGGTGGTGTAAATTTTCAGCCCGTCATTATAAATATTATAAGGGTTGCCGTTGGGCTTTTCAATGTCTTTCAGCGCCTCCTTAATTTCTGTTTTAAGTACTTCCCTGAAATAAGGGGCATAGCCGGTGTTTTCATCCAGTTTTCTATAGTTGAGTTTAATGGGCAGGGCTTTCAGGCGGGCTGCTTCGGCTGCAGTGATTTTTCCATTGACCTCCATTTGGCCCAGTACCACATTGCGCCGGTCAAGCGCTGCTTTGGGATTTCGCCGCGGATTATAAGTGTAGTTCGCTTTCAGCATACCCACCAGCACGGCAGCTTCTTCGGTGTTCAGCCGGTCCGGTTCTTTCTGAAAAAATGTTCTGGATGCATTGCGGATACCATAAATATTATCACCAAACGGGACAATATTCAGATAAAGTGTGAGTATTTCTTCCTTGGTAAAATTTTTTTCCAGTTTGATGGCCACTATCCATTCTTTCAGCTTTTCAATTACCCGCCAGGCTTTGTTGGTGCTGCCCTGGTCAAGCAATGCTTTGGCAAGCTGCTGGGTAATGGTACTGCCTCCGCCCAGGGCGCCCAGTGTAAAAACCGCCCTGAGTGTGGATTTAAAATCAATACCGCTGTGTTTATAAAACCGCTCGTCTTCAGTGGCCACCAGCGCATCAATGACATGAATGGAAATGTCGCGGTATTTTACATTGCTGCGGTTTCCCCTTTCCGTGTAATATTTACCCATCAGGGTACCGTCTTCTGCATAGAGTTCTGATGCCTGAATGATGGAAGGATTTTCCAGTTCAGCCAGGGAGGGCATTTTGCCAAATACACCGAAATTGGCCAGCAGGATGAGCAGGCTCAAAGCGGCAAAACCCGCAAGAAAAATGCGCCAGAAAATACGAACGGATTTTTTCATAAGAGAGATGGGTTATGATGAAAAGCAGAAAGCTAAACCAATCCCGAAAATAAGAAAAAGGCCGGCGGCGGTAAACCGGAATGGATTAATTTTTTCACAAAAGAAGACTGCTAAAATTTTCCGGGCCAGTGCTGGTTCAGAAAGGATTTATAAGCTTCTATATCAAGGTTAAATTTCAACTGGTCGAAATTACCGTCAGTCATTATCAGAAAACTGTATTTGCCGCCTTTCAGCCAGGGTAGAATTTCGGAAGCTGTACGGGGCCGGGTGGCATCCACGTATTTTATTGCATCCTGCGCATTGGCAAACGGTGCAATCAACAGCAAGCGGTTATCCGGATCCAGTTGAAAGAGGTCAACAGAGTAGGTTTTGTTGTAGTAAGTGTCTTTGTTGTACCGTATAAAAGCATTCCTGGCCTCATTCACAAAAACAGGATCCACTTTATTCAACGCCAGCACCACATAATGCGCTTCGTTGGGGCTGTAACTATATGGTGATGCATTTTTTGGTTGTGCGGCGGTACTGTCTTTTCCCGGTTTCGGGGGTGTTACCGCTGTTAGTGGCGGGTTGGCAACCGTTGTATCTTTCTTTTGTATGTATACCACCGGCGGCTGGATAGTTGTTACGCCTGTCGTAGAATCGCTGGCCCGGACAACTACCATGTTTCGCAGTTCTTCTTCAATTTGTGTTCTTCGTTTCAGTACATCCATCAGGTTTTGCGCTTTCAGAGCCAATGGAGAGCCTGCAAACTGGTTGACAATATTATCCAGTACCCGCATGGCCATACTGTCCTGCCGCTGTTTTATGTAATACACAGCTTCAATGTAAAGTAACTGGGGGGTCCAGTAGTGCTTCCCGTATTTTTCATCAGCAGTTTTCTTTTCAGCAAGGGCCTGGTCAAATTTTCCTTCGATAAACAGGTCGTAAATGCCTTCGTAGGTTTTAGTGGCTACTTCTTTTTCTGTAAGCATCGGATTCTTCCCGGTGGCCACAATGGCAGTAAACCGGCCTGCAGCATATTTTTCAGTCATTAATTTTTTTATGGCTGCAGCTTTAGCTGTTTCGCCGTTTTTATTGTAGCAATAATATAGGTTAAACAGCACTTCTTCCATGGGCTCAAAACCTGCAAACCGGTTGCGCAGTTGTTCCAGGGTTTCGGTGCCCAACTGGCAATCCTCAATTTCCTGAATATAGGCTTTGCCCAGTTGGTACAATGCCTGCTGCAATGAGTCGTTCGACTGTTTAAGCTGCGTCTCGGTAATAGGAAGGTTGGCGTAAAGCGCATCAAATGTCAGCTCACTGCTTCCCGCTGCAGGATTTCCTGCTGATGCCTTGGTATTGCCGGCTTGCCCAGCCGGATTAACAGCAACACCAATGATGGCGGCGCTGCGGCGCCAGTTATCCACATGGGGCCTGTTGCCCCATCTGGCTTTAAACTCATTCAGCCCCCTTGCTTTGGAAGCGGCGTTATAAAAATACCATTCACCTTTTGACTGGCCGGCGGGAAACAAATTGTTATTGGGGGCTGTATTAGCCAGTGGGGAAACTGCCGCGGAGCTCTCATCTTTCAGGCCTTGTTGTTTACGTAACTCCTTTACCAGCTTTTTTACAAAATCCTTTCTTTCCTGTTCGGGCAGGGCGGCAATGCGCTGCAAACTATCCTGCCGTAAAACGATTTCATAATTGGTGGCAATTATCCCGAGTGATTTTTTTCTTGATGTAATCGCATCGGGGTTTTTAATGGATGGATCGCTGAGGTTTACACTGTCGTAATAGTTAAATGCCTGGCGGTACATTTTTCTGGCAAAGGAAAGCTCGGCCAGTTGCAGAAAAGCCTTGTTACGCTGCGAAGGGTCGTTGCCGGGAAATTGGGTGCTTTTTATTAGGAGGGCCATGGCATCATCCGTCTTTCCGGCATCGAGCATCATTTGTGCAGCCATATAATAAATTATGTCACGGTAGTCTTCATATTTATCCCGCTTTGCCATACGCAGCAGCTCTTCCACATTCTTTTCAACGCTTTTTTCACCCCCGTCTTTATTTGTGCGGATGGTGGCCAGCCGGGCATAAATTTCAAGAATAAGATCAGTGGTGTGGCCGATAACTTTATTGTAATATTTTTCGGCTTCTTTATGATTGCCGCCGAGTTCAAACATTTGTGCCGCGAGGTATTCCCATCTTGCTTTTTCCTGAAGGGTAGGGGCATTGCCCAGCCCCTGGGTAAGGTGGGTGGCGGCGCTGTCCCACATGTTGTTCTTATAAAACCAGTAAGCCTGCACTTCATGCAGGTCGTTTTGCAGTCGTTTTGGAAAAACAGGATCATCCCGCAATGTTACTATCAAACTGGCGGCTTCGGCAAACTGGTCCTGCACAAGGAAATTCCTGATCTGCCAGATAAATGCATCATTACGGCTGGGCGGTTCGGACAGTAACCGCTTGAGCAAACTGTTTTTTTCTTTGGTGGAAATGCTTAAGGCCGAGTTCCCGTCCCGCCCGCTGCCGATAGTTAGATAATACCCGTCTTTTTCCTTCGGGGCAAATGCATAATTGATGAACTGAAACATCAGGTAGGCCGAATCAAATTTCTTTTGCAGGTAAAAAGATGCGCCCCAGAGCAGGTAGAGGTTGTCCACCCAGTCGCCCCGCAGGTCATGCAGGGCAATGCCGGTGGAGGATTTGTAGGTAATGGAATCAAGCTGGATGGAATCTGCTGCCGTAACATCCAGCGAATAATTGTAAAAGGCCAACAGTTTGGAGTAATCATCTTTAAAAACCTCTTTGGCCCTTGCCAGCACTTCATTCAGTTTATTATTTGCATTGAAATAATAGTTGAAGTGGGTCACCGTATTCTGAATAAATCTTTTGGGCAAACCAAATTTTCCCTGGTCTGACTTTTCTGACCTCAGCACCCTTTCGTCATATTCCTTGGGTTTTTTGATGTCAAACGCAAAGCCCAGCTGTCCAAAACTGCGGAGGCTTGTCTGGCAGAGGATAAGGCAAAGTACAGCAGTTACCGTATTTCGGATGGGTCGCATTTTCCGGCGGAATCTAAAAGCTTATTAACTGAAATTCAAATATTTTAGTATAAAACTAAGGCAATTTTTATTTCCGTTTTAAACCCGCAACTGCTGGCAAAAACAATCTTCATTGCTTACCTTTAAACCTCTTAAACATTGGTTATGGTAAAATTAGATGCCGGCGCCACGCTGAAGCGGCTGCGCAACCGCTACCGGCTGGTGGTGATGAATGATGATACCTATGAGGAAGTAGTGACTTTTAAGTTATCCAGACTGAGCGTTTATATCATGCTCAGCACAATTTTTGTTGTACTGGTAGGCCTTACAGTCGCCCTCATCGTATTCACACCTCTGAAATATTATATACCCGGTTCAGGCACCAGTTATCAGTCCGTGGCTGAGCTGAAACAACTGAAATACCGGGTGGATGAACTGGAAAAGCAAAATGCCTATAATGCGCAATATATTGAGGGTTTAAAAAAAGCATTGGGCAGCGGCGAAACTGTGAAGCTGGATACCACCAGCCTGACAATTCCGCCGGCTGAAATATCCAACGATTAAAACACAAACCTATGTTTAACGCTAAAAACAAAACCGAAATGCCAAACCAAACAACACCCGCCGGAAACGGCACCACACTGATAAGCGCAGGAACCCAGGTAAAAGGCGACATCAACAGTAACGGAGACTTACGTATTGACGGAACCATTATTGGAAACATCACCAGCGCTGCCAAGATCATTATCGGCGCCAGCGGTGTGGTGGAAGGAGATATTTCGGGCAACCAGGCCGATATTGTAGGCAAAGTATCCGGCAATATCCGGGCTAAGGAATTGCTTCAGTTAAGAGGAGAATCTGTTGTTACTGGTAACCTGTATGCAGGCAAACTGCAGGTGGAGCCTTCGGCTACATTTAACGGCCAATGCCACATGGGGGCCAATGTGGTGGAGATGAACAACAATGAGCAGCAAGCCGCCGCCAGATAGCAACCGGCGTTTTTTAATGCGCTACGCCGCCCTCGGCACCCAATTGCTGGTGGCCATCGGGCTAAGTGTGTTTATCGGCCTGAAAGCAGATAAATGGCTGCATACATCACCATTGCTGGCCTGTGTATTACCTTTGTTCGTCCTGTCGGCCATTTTTTACAGGCTGTTCAGGGAAACAAGCAGAAAAAATACAGATGAATAAAACTTCGCTTCAGCAAATAAGGCCGCTGCTTTTCATTTTTGTTTTTATTACTGCATTTTGTATTACCGGCAGGAACTGGCTGGTGAAAAACGGGATAAGCCAGGAGTTGGTGCTGTTTGGTAACCTCATTTTGTTTGCGGTGAGCCTGCTGGCGTACTATATTTATATCCGTGCACTCCGGTCTTCCAATCCCCAGTCATCTGTAAGGGCCATGTTTGGCAGTTTTATGATCAGGTTTTTTGTGCTGGCAATGGCGGCATTTATATATATCATGATTGCAAAAAAGAATGTGAACAAACCCGGTTTGATGATCTGTGCCGGTTTGTACATTTTGTATACTGCTTTTGAAACAAAAGCGCTTATGCAACTGGCGAAGCAAAAAAAGAATGCCTAAAAAAGAAGTTCCCGTTGATCATTTACAGCATTACCTGCCCGATGGCACAGGGCCCGTAATATTGGACTACCTGCATCAGTACAAAGTGCACCTTACCATAACCCGTGAAAGAAAAAGTATTTTAGGCGATTACCGGCACCGCACCAATTATCATAACCACCGCATCAGTGTAAACGGCAACCTCAATAAATTTTCATTCCTCATTACTTTGCTGCATGAACTGGCACACCTGCTTACATTTGAAAGATATACGAATAAAGCGGCGCCGCATGGAAGAGAATGGAAGAATATTTACGGTCAGTTATTGAAACAATTTTTAGAACATAAGATTTTTCCTGTTGATATAGAAAATGAGTTAATACGTTCACTGCATCGCCCTGCTGCCGGCAGTTGTGCGGAGGATGGCCTGCTGCGGGTGCTTAAAAAATATGATAGCAGAAAGGAGGGATATCATTTTCTGGAGGAATTGTCAAGAGGTTCAGTTTTCAGGATCAGTGATGGCCGGGTTTTTGAAAAAGGGGAGAAGCTGCGTAAGCGGTTTAAATGCGTTGAAGTGAAAACTGGAAAGATGTATTTGTTCAGCCCTGTGTACGAAGTAGAGGAAGTCAGTCGTTAGTCAAAGGTCAATAGGCTATAGTCATGGTTGTGAAATAAATAAATTGTTTGACTATAGATTATCAACTTTCTTCATCATCCACAAACTGCAGCCGGTATGCCCGCTGTTGCCCATAGGGCCTTTTAAATATTCAAACCCGAACCTTGCATAGATTTTCAGCGCCTGCTTCAGTTCGGGCATGGATTCGAGGTAAATATTCTTATAGCCCAGTTCTTTTGCCCTGGCAATGCATTTTTCAATCAGGGTTCTGCCAAGCCCGGTACCTCTTGCATGCGGTAATAAATACATCTTTACCAGCTCACAGGTATCATGCGGAAGGCCATCGGTAGGGTAGATGCCGCCGCCACCAACAATCTCACCATCCATCTCTGCTGTAAAGTAGGCAGATCTTTCTTTTTGAAATACTTCATATAATGTATCCGTTGTCGGGTCATAATAAACTGTATTGGGATGGTTGGCGCCGAATTCAGCTAAGGTATATTTTACAATTTTGGAAAGGATGGGATTATCGGAAGGTTTAATTGACCGGATGATCACTTTTTCCATGGTATAAAAGTAAATAAAAACTCCTGACGCTCCGGCCGGGGGAAAACCATCATTAAATATGAAACCCTTGCCCTGGCTGGATGCATCTGAAGAAGGGATTACATAACAAAAAATCCCGGTTTTTAACCAGGATCAGATTCTTCGCTTCGCTCAGAATATCAATTTACAAAGTTTATGCTACCGCCTTTTTTACCAGTTCAGCCGCCTCACTCAGCAAAATAGCTGACTGAACCTTCAACCCGCTTTCATCAATCAGTTTTTTTGCTTCTGCCGCATTGGTTCCCTGCAGGCGAACAATGATCGGTACATGAATGTTGCCGATGTTCTTATAAGCATCAATCACACCCTGTGCCACCCGGTCGCAACGGACAATACCGCCAAAAATATTAATGAGTATGGCCTTTACATTGGGATCTTTCAGTATAATCTTGAAACCGGCCTCCACGGTTTGCGCATTGGCAGTGCCACCCACATCCAGAAAGTTGGCGGGCTCGCCCCCGCTGAGTTTGATCATATCCATTGTGGCCATGGCCAGTCCGGCGCCGTTAACCATACATCCCACATTGCCATCCAGCTTTACAAAATTCAGGTTATGTTTTCCTGCTTCCACTTCTGTAGGGTCTTCTTCTGTAATATCCCGCAGCGAAGCAAGGTCAGGATGCCGCATCAGTGCGTTTTCATCAAGATTCATTTTACAGTCCACGGCAATGATTTTGTCATCGGCTGCTTTAAAAAGCGGGTTGATCTCCAGCATGGAGCAATCCAAACCTGTATAGGCATTATAAAGATTGGTGACGAACCTGATACAGTTTTTAAAAGCCTCTCCGCTTAATCCCAGGTTAAAAGCAATTTTTCTTGCCTGGAAAGGTTGTAAACCGCCTGAGGGGTGCACCCGTTCTTTAAAAATTTTTTCGGGACTGGCATGGGCCACATCTTCAATATTCATTCCGCCTTCCGGGCTGTACATAATCACATTTTGCCCTTTTGAGCGGTCAAGCAGGATGGAGAGATAAAATTCTTTTCTTTCACTTGGGCCATCATAGTACATATCCTGGGCTACAAATATTTTGTTGACAATTTTGCCTGCGGGGCCTGTCTGTATGGTTACCAGGGTACCTCCCAGCATTTTGCTCGCAAACTCCTGTACATCTTCCAGAGATTTAGCCACTTTTACCCCGTTGATGCCATTTTCCTTTATAGTGCCTTTTCCCCTGCCGCCGGCATGTATTTGTGCTTTAATGATTCCAAACCTGCTGCCGGTTTGTGTTTTTATCTGCCGGTAGGCATCCTCTGCTTCCTGTACCGTGGTGCAGGCATATCCTTCCTGAACGGAAACATTGTATTTCTTCAGTAATTCCTTGGCCTGGTATTCATGGAGGTTCATGCTGAAAATTTGCGGCGAAGATAGTAAAGGTGATTTGCTTGCCCAACGAAGCCCTGGCGAAGCCGGATGAATTGTGAATGGGAATTTTTGGCAGATGGACTATCTTTCAACTATGTGGCGGCTTTTCGGGTTATGCGTCTTTCTTTTTTCCTGCCAGTCTGTTAAACGAATGAACTGGCCGGGGAGATTTTCTTCTTTGACCGGAACTGAGTTTTATAAAGCGGCAGCAGCATTGAACTGGTCAGCGAGGGATTCTTTTGTTGTAAAAGAGGTGATGGCAGGGAATGTTCCTGCATTTCTGAAGAAATTTGTTGCTGTTCCTGTTTCAGTAACTGATTCATCAACCGGTAAAACAATAAAGGCTGTTTATTATGTAACGCCTGATTATCTCAGTATCGGAACAAACGATGACTGGGCAAGGATTAACCTTACCCCGCTGGCTGCACAGCGGATCGCTGATACACTTCATTGCTTTTTACCCACCCGCAAAATGGCGGATGATATTTATAAGGCGGCCAAACTAAGACCGGAGCCTGTACCGATGTATGCCTTCCGCGACAGCACACCCACTATGTGGCAGCATCACCTGATTATAGAGGGGCAGCGAAAGGGAAGGAGGGGTTTGATAGCCGGGATCAAAAAAGATGTGGTCATCAGCGGAAAGATCTCCAGAGATAACAAACCTGGCCGTGTGGCTATTTATGGCTGGCACCGGCAAGATGGCAAACCTATACAGCCACTTTATACCGGCCATGTTTACTGGTGGGTTGATTACAGCCAGGGCATACGGCTGGTGTACAGAAAAATAAAAGTAAAGGGACGGTGGATGGATTATATTGATGTATTAAAAGACAAAATCCTGCAGCGTTTATTGTGTGACGAAGAGTTTTGCGATTTTTACAGGTATAATTATTAGGCTGAAGGATTGTTTTGCTGCAGTGTTTGACGGTTTTACCGGGGAGTTATCCCCTTAGTTATTTAACGCTGCGTTTTGACAGGGGATTATATCTTTGTTTGCTTATTGGTTGTTTCAATTAAACAAAGACTGCCTGGTAAAAAAATATTCATATTTACTTTTGCTGTTCATCGCCCTGCTTCATGCGTCATTATCCGTAAATGCGCAGGAACCCAATCCCGGCAATATCGGGAACCGCATACAACAGCGGGTGGGCGGCATTCGCCGTTCAGTAGGCGGTACTGATACAAATGACAGCCTCCGCCGCCGTAATAAACATGAGGACTCCATTACCATCAGTTTCCGTTACCTTGATTCTACCCGTAATTACTGGCTGGATTCATCTGTCAATGATTTTACAAGGCGTTACCCTGTGCCAGCCACACATATCTATCTTGGCAACACCGGCACAGCTTCCCGTTCCCTCTTGTTTTCACCGGTAATGCAGGCCGGGTTTGATAATGGCTTTCATGCTTTTGATGTTTATAAATGGAAATTGGAAAGTGTAAGGTTCTTTAACACGACCCGACCCTATTCCGAGCTTAATTATTTTCTGGGCAGCCGGGTGGAGCAGATCATTGAAGTGATGCATACCCAAAATATCAAACCCTCCTGGAATTTTGCTTTTCAGTACCGGCTGATTAATTCACCCGGGTTTTTTCAAAACCAGCGTACCAATCATAACAATTATTTGTTCACATCGAAATTTCAATCCAGAAACCTCCGGTATAACAATTATGTTGTTTTACTGGGAAACAAGATGCTGGCTTCAGAAAACGGGGGTATCATTGATACTGCGAATATCCTGGACGACCCGATTTATAAGGAAAGATTTAATATCAGAACATATCTGGGCGGTGACAATCCATTTACCTCTGACTTTTTTGGCTCCAGAATAAATACCGGTAACCGGAATAATGAGTTTACTGTACTGCTGCGACAGCAGTACGACCTGGGTAAAAAAGATTCCATAGTTACGGATTCTACCGTCATCCCGCTGTTTTATCCCCGGCTGCGTTTTGAGCATACCTTCCGGTTCGATAAAAACAAATATGTATTCCAGGACTATGTGGCTGATTCAGCATATTATAAAAAGTATTATGATACAGCATTGCGGAAACCGCTTGATTCCCTGGTCCTGATAGAAAAGTGGCGCATTATTACTAATGATTTTTCCATATACCAGTATCCGGATGCCAGAAACCTGCACCAGTTTATTAAGCTCGGTCTTACCGTACAGAATATTACCGGGGAGCTTTCTTCGGGGCAAAAAACTTTCTTTAATACCCTGGGTCATGCGGAGTACCGGAACAGGAGTCGTAACCAGCAATGGGATATTGAGGCCAATGGAAAATTATTCTTCACCGGTTTCAATGCCGGTGATTTTGATGCCCACATCAGCCTGCAGCGCCTGCTGGGAAAAAAACTCGGCTACCTTCAATTAGGGTTTGAGAACACCAGCCGCACTCCCTCTTTTGTTTTCGATAACCGGAGCAGTTTTTATTTGCAGAAAACTCCGGCCAATCTTAAAAAAGAAAATAGCTCCCACCTGTTTGCATCGTATTTTTTGCCTTCGTTCCGGTTCCGGCTTACAGGGCATTATTACCTGGTGAACAACTATACCTATTTTACGGATTTCATTAAGGTGAACCAGGAAACCTCCCTGTTCAACCTGCTGCAAATAGCTGTGCATAAAACCATCAAACTTGGTAAAAGGTGGAACTGGCATACCGATATTTATTTCCAGCAAAAAGTGGGCGCCGCTCCATTGAATGTGCCTTTTATATATACCCGCAACAGGTTTGCTTATGAGGGTAACCTTGGTTTCAAAAACCTTGATATAGCCATGGGGGCCGAACTTCGCTATCGGGCAGCTTACAAAGCGGATAATTATTCTCCTGCGTCGGGACAGTTTTTCTACCAGGACAGTATTACCATACGAAATGATCTCCCGGATATTTCAGCCTATGTGCACTTCCGCATCAGGCCGTTTAAGGCATTTATAAGGGCCGAAAACCTGAATGCAGCCCGGAAACTGCCCAATGGAGGCTTTGGGTTTACCAATAATAACCTGGTGGCTCCGGGGTATGCTTTGCCTGGTCTTCAGATAAGAGTGGGGGTGTGGTGGAGCTTTGTTAACTGATTCTCAAAAAAGTAGAATTGATCCTTCTCATTTTTGGAAATAGCCAACAGATGCTATCTTTGCATCTGGTTCATGAAAACATTTATAGCTGCCATATCATTTATCCTCTATTTTGCTGCCACCAGCGGTATTGTGATCAATTCACATTATTGCATGAAAAAACTGGTGTCGGTTCGCCTTTTTGAAACCAAGGCCAAAATGTGCGGGCAGTGCGGTATGGATCTGCATGATAACGGCGGCTGCTGTACTGATGAAACAAAAGTGCTGAAACTGGTACAGGATCAGGTAAAGATTCCTGTTACCACTTTTCAACTGCCCTCTTTGGATGTTTTTACCACCGAAGTTTCTGATTTTTTTGCAACTTCTGTTTATAAGGTGAACGGTAAAACACATTTCAATAATCACTCCCCCCCTTTGTTATCTGCACAGGATACTTACCTGCAGATCAGTGTTTTCAGGATTTGAGATAATACCCTTTTGCGCAGAAGGTCAATAGTCATTGGCCGTTGAACCATATTTTTCTTTATTAATCATTATCTCAAATTTTAAATTGATTACAATGAAATCTTTAAAAATATTTTCCCTGGCAGTATTCATGCTGGGACTTTCAGCAAATGTTATTGCCCAGTCAAAGACTGAAACATTCAATGTTTCCGGGAACTGCGGAATGTGCAAATCAAAGATTGAAAAAGCCGCCAAAGATGCCGGCGCCAAAGAAGCCAGTTGGAACAAGGATACAAAAGAACTGACTGTAACATATAAAAGCAGTTCTACCAACACAGCAAAGATCCAGCAGAAAATAGCAGATGTTGGATATGACAATGCCGGCTTTAAATCCACTACAGAAGCCTATAATAAACTTCATGGATGCTGCAAATACGACCGTGAAGAAGCCGCCGCTGAAGAAATGGATTGCTGCAAGGACGGTAAATGCACCAAAGAAGGACATAACGGGAAAGATTGCTGCAAAGAAGGCAGCAAATGCTCCAAAGAGGGCCACGACGGCAAGGATTGCTGCAAGAAAAGCGGCAAATGCTCCAAAGAAGGCCACGACGGCAAGGATTGCTGCAAGAAAGAGGATAAAGGTCATCATTAATCAGCAACAAACTTTTTTAAATTGAAAAAGCTATTGTTAGGGGCCATGGTATGCCTTGGAGTATTGAAGGGTGAAGCCCAGTTTACGAAAGCAAACCTGCAGGCAACAGGTCTCACCTGTGCCTTGTGCAGTAATGCCATTAATAAAGCATTGCAGAAAGTTTCTTTTGTTGAATCGGTTAAATCAGATATCAAAAACTCGGCTTTCAGCATTGTATTCAAAGAAGGAAGTAAAGTGGAGATTGACGCCCTGAAGAATGCAGTGGAAGATGCAGGTTTTTCAGTGGGCAGTTTGAAACTGACCGGTACCTTCAGTGAAGTGAAAGTCGAAAAAGACAGGCATATTAAAATCGGCGGTGATAATTTTCACTTCCTGAACGGAGATGGGCAGTTGTTGAAAGGCGAACAGGAAATAACGGTTGTAGACAGGAATTTTGTTGCTGAGAAGCAATTCAAAAAACTTTCTTCCGCCTCAAAATTGAACTGTGTGCAAAGCGGTAAAGCTTCATCCTGCTGTGTAAAAGAGGGGATAGCAGAAGGTGAAAGGATATACCATATCATTATTTGATTGCAATAAGTCGCTTCCCTGCCGGTTCAGGGAAGTGACTTTTAAATTTTAGCTATGATAAACTGCAAAAAATTATTAACCTTTTTTCTCAGCATATTTTTCTGTGCAGTACTTACGGCGCAGCCACGCCAGGGACAGTTGGCTGCAGAAATTGCCCTGCCTTCTGCCAGCGGCGATACGGTTAAACTGTCCTCATTGAGGGGTAAAGTGGGTTTGCTTGATTTTTGGGCATCGTGGTGCAGGCCCTGCAGGGTTGCGAATAAAGGGCTTGTAAAAATCTATTCCAGATTCAAAGCAAAAGGTTTCGAAATCTATAGCGTTTCGCTGGATGACAGGAAAGAAGACTGGCATAAGGCAGTAAAGAAAGACAAGATCACCTGGCTGCAGGTGATAGACCCCGGCGGGTGGGAAACACCCACCGCACAGCGCTGGGGTATTTATGCATTGCCAACCACTTACCTGATCGACAAAGAGGGTCGCCTTATTGCTATGGACCTTGAGGGAAAAGATCTTGAGGATGCGCTGAAAGATTTGCTGGGAGACTAATAAAGACCGGACATGAAAAAAAATCTGCTGGGTTACCTGATGCTTATTGCCGCAAATGCCGCAGGGCAGGAGTTATACGTATTTTCTGAACCGGCTTCCAATATACCTGCTCAAACCATCAGCCTGAAGCTGACCGGCCATTTTGTTACCAGTGATAATATTAATAACCGCTTTTCGCACCGGTTAATGCCGCAGGTATATATCGGTCTTAATAAGAAAATTATGTTGACTGTCAGCGGCACCATTGCCAATATGCATACACCGGATTTCCGGTATGAATCAATAAATTTTTATACCAAGTACCGGTTTTTATCGAAAGATCAGTTGCACCGGCATTTCCGCATGGCCGTGTTTGCAGAAGTTTCAGCCACCCGTGCCCCTTTTCATTATGATGAAATTACTTTAATGGGCGATAAGGATGGGGTTGAATTGGGTATTATCACCACACAGCTTTGGCACAAACTGGCTGTTTCAGGAACAATCAGTCACACCCAGGTGCTGGATAAATCGAGGTACAATAAAGTATTGTACATACCTGCCCGTAATTACCAGTCATTGAATTACTCTCTTTCCGCTGGCTATCTGCTGCTGCCTAAAGAATACACGGATTACAAGCAAACAAATCTGAACGTATATCTCGAAATGCTGGGACAACAAACATTTGACCGGAAAACATACTTCGTGGATATGGCGCCGGCGGTGCAACTGATATTCAACAGCAATGCCAAACTCAATTTTGGCTATCGCTTTCAGTTGGGAAGCACCATGCAGCGCATGACGAATAATAGCTGGCTGGTAAGTTTTGAAAGAACCTTCCTGGGGGCTTTGAAGAAAAAGAAATAATATAGTTAGGTAAAACAGAAAAATGTCAGTAAAAAAAATAAGTATCGTTTTTGTAACAGTGCTGATCTTTTCCGGCAGTAAACTGGTTGCACAGCCACCGAAAGATACCACGGCAGTTATCTATGTTGCCGGCGCCTGCGAGATGTGCAAGGAAAGAATTGAAAAAGCAGCCATGGAAAGAAAAGGGGTTAAGTCGGCTGTATGGAATTTGGATACAAGAAAATTGTCGCTTACCTATAACCCGGTTCTAACAAGCGTTGAAAAAATACAGTGCAGGATTGCCGACCGGGGACATGATAACGATTTTGAAAATGCCAGGGATGCCGTGTATAATGCGTTGCCTGCCTGTTGCCGGTACAGGGATATAGTGCAGCCCCCACAGGCTAATACGGATTCTTTTGCCATTAATCCGGTAAGCAGGGAACCGGGGTTGATAAAAGGAGTGGTGCTGGAAGCTGATGAACGGGGAAATTTCAAGCCACTTGCAGGTGCATCCGTTGTTTGGCTGGGAATGAATTCAGGAACTATAACTGATACCTCAGGAACCTTTTCTGTCAGGCAGCCTAAAGATGTTTACAGGCTGGTCATCAGTTATGCAGGATATACGCCTGATACCATTTCAACCATTAATGCCGCCGAACTGAAAATCATACTTGCATCCGGTAAGCAGCTGAATGAGGTCAGGGTTTCTTCAAGGCAGCGCTCCACTTATATTTCATCACTGAACACTATACGGACACAGGTGATGACAGGAAGGGAACTCTTCAAAGCCGCCTGCTGCAATTTGAGTGAAAGTTTTGAAACAAACCCTTCCGTGGACGTTTCTTACAATGATGCGGTTACCGGTTCTAAACAAATCCAGTTGCTGGGCTTAAGCGGTATTTACACACAGCTTACTGTAGAAAACCTGCCCGGGCCAAGGGGGCTAGCCTCGCCGTTTGGGTTGAATTTTATTCCCGGCCCGTTTGTGGAGTCCATCCAGCTGAATAAAGGAGTAGGTTCGGTGGCGAATGGATATGAAAGCATCGCAGGGCAGATCAATATTGAATTGAAAAAGCCACAGACAGCAGAGAAGCTGTACCTGAATGCTTATATCAATGATATGTCCAAGACAGACCTGAACCTGGTGCTGACAGAAAAGTTTGGGGATAAGTGGAGCACAGCCTTGCTGCTGCATGATAATTTTCAGGCAAGAACAAAAGTTGATTTTAATAAAGATGGCTTCAGGGATATGACAACAGGCAATTTATTTACTGCTGTTAACCGCTGGAACTATAACGGAACGAAGGGACTGGAGTCGCAGTTGGGTTTTAAAATACTGTTAGACGATTTTACCGGCGGCCAAACGTCATTTGATCCGGAAAAGGACAAATTCTCTACCCGCAGCTATGGACTTGGCATTAACACCAACCGGTATGAGGTATTTGCCAAAATGGGTTATGTGTTTCCTGAAAAGAAATATAAGAGTGCCGGCATCCAGTTATCTGCTTTCGATCATAAACAGGATTCTTATTTTGGCATGACATCCTATTATGGAAGGCAAAAGAATTTTTATGCCAACCTGATTTACCAGTCTATTATCGGAACTACAGCCCACAAGTTCAGAACAGGGTTCAGTTTTTTGTCAGACAATTACAATGAGTTGTTTAATTCAAAAAGATACAGAAGGCAGGAGTCGGTGACCGGAGCTTTTTTTGAATATACATTTACCCCGGTTGAAAAATTCAGTGTGGTATCCGGTATCCGTGCTGATTACAACAGCCTCTTCGGCTGGTTTGCCACACCAAGGCTGCATGCCCGTTATGAGCCGGTAAAAGGAACAGTTATCCGCCTGAGCGCAGGGCGGGGACAACGAACAGCGAACATCTTTGCTGAGAACAACAGTGTATTTGTAAGCGCCAGGCAAATCAATATCCTCTCTTCATCAGTGGGAAAGGCCTATGGGCTTAACCCCGAAGTAGCCTGGAATAAAGGAATAAGCATTGACCAGAAATTCAAACTGTTTAAACGGGGCGCCAACCTTGCATTTGATTTTTTCAGAAATGATTTTCAGCAACAGGTAATCGTTGACCTGGAAGATGCAAGGCAGGTAAAATTTTATAACCTGGATGGCCGTTCTTTTTCCAGCAGTTTCCAGGCGGAGATGAACCTGGAACCGGTGCAAAAATTTGAAGTAAGACTGGCTTACCGCTTTTTTGATGTAAAAGCAACTTACGGAAACAGTTTGCTGCAAAAACCATTTACTGCGAAACACAGGGCATTCACCAACCTGGCATATGAAGTGGAAGGATGGAAGTTTGATTACACCTTTAACTACAATGGCTCAAAACGCATTACCAATACTTCGGCCAATCCTTCCGTTTACCAGCGGCCGGCTGCATCCCCATCTTATGTGCTGATGAATGCGCAGGTAAGTAAAACAGTTGGGAAAAAGCGGCCCGTGGATATCTATATCGGCGGGGAAAACCTGACCAACTTCCTGCAGCGGGAAGCCATTGTAAGTGCGGATCAGCCTTTTACCCCCTACTTTGACGCTTCGCTGATATGGGGTCCCGTTTCAGGCAGAATGTTTTATACAGGGATCAGGTATAAAATAAAATAACCGGGGTTGTAAATATGTGTAAGCCAAAAGAGTAATTAGCCTTGTTATTTGATAATGAAATTCATTTAAAAGTATTTTATCTTTGTTCAGGTAATGAAATATTCCAGATCCATAAAAATTAAAGCACTCGTCCTTTCGGCAGTATTCTCATTGAATACTGTAGTTGGATTTGCATGCAGCATTGGTTTGGACCTGGGATATAACAGCTCCCATCATAAAAAAGCAGTATTTGAGATCCCGGAACAAAGTCATGAGAATTCCTGCCATCATCAGCACAAGCCTGTTGCAGCTAAAAAAGCTACACATAGCCATGATGATGGTGTAGGACATGGTCATCACAATGATCTTCAAAATGAAGAAGCCGATTCTAATGATCTCCCCGCTGATGACTGTTGCAGTAATGAAGTTTACAAATTCAATGACCTGACCAAGAACATTACACAGGGAAAAACCGGAAATAAATTCCAGGTTTTATCAGCGACCCCAAACTCTCATTTTGGCCAGGTTGTATGGGTTATTAATGAAATTCCTCTTTTGCATTCTTCAAGGTTCTTATTTCCGCCTCCTCCTGACATACTTGTGTCCATTCAGAAATTCCAGATTTGATTATTATAAAGCAGGTGAAGCCAGCATTGCTTTGCCACAATACGTTGTGCCCGTTGCAAACTGCAGGTATTTGTTTTACGATAATCTTTTTTTATGTTCAGAATCATTTTTATAGTTTTTGTTTTTTGGCTTTCGTCATTTCCGGTAAATGCCCAGCAATTATTAACTGAAAGAGATGCTGTCAGTAAAGCTTTGGCGAACAGTAAAAATATACAAGCGGCATCGCTGCAGATCAAAGAACAGCAGCAATTAGTAAAATCTGCCATTAATTTACCCAACCCTGAATTTTTCTGGGAAAGTCCCACTGGTAATTTTTACACAGGAAGTATAACGTAGTCCATTGAATTTCCATCCGTTTATACCCGGCAATATCGTTTACAAAAACAGCAGGTTGTTGTTGCTGTAAAAGAAAAACAGCTTACAGAAGCAGAAATCAAGTACCGGGTAAAACTATTATATCTTGAAGCACAGTTTGCTGATTCAATGGTGAGTCAATTATACATCCAGGACACTTTGTATGAGAAAATTAAATTATCAGCGATCAGACAGTTTGATGCGGGGCGGCCAATCTCTCACCGGCTTGATCATTTATTGTCGGGTGTAAGGGCACAGGTTGCCGTAAAAATATTTGGCAATGATCTGATAACGCTTCGTTCAACAGCGGAACAATTAAAAACAGTTATTACAGGTTTACCCGGCGTGGTAGATGTACAGGTAGAAAACCAGGTGATGGTTCCCCAACTCATGATCAGGCTTGACAGAATGGCGGTTCAGCGATACGGTTTGCAAGTGGGAAAGGTAGCCGATGAACTTGAAATATTTTATAATGGAAAAGTAGTGAGCCAGATTTTGGACGGACAAAAAAGTTTTGATATTGTGTTGAGAACAGATGACAGTACAAGAAAAAATATTGATGCCATCCGCAATACCCAGATCGCAACATCTGATGGCTCATTGATACCATTGGAACAGATTGCAAAAATTGAACTTGAAAACAATATCAATGCCGTGAATCATGAGAATACACAACGCCGTATTGTGGTTTCAGCAAATGTGCAGGGAAGAGATCTGGGAAGTACAGTAAAAGAAATGCAGGAAACGGTGAAGAAAGAAATGAAATTACAGGAAGGCTATTACCTGCAATGGGGTGGCCAGTTTGAAAGCCAGCAATCTGCATCTAAATTAATTACCATACTCAGCATCTTTTCCATTGCAGGAATTTTCCTGGTACTGTTTAGTCATTTTAAAAGTTCAAGGATTGCTTTACAGATCATGCTGAATATTCCACTGGCACTGATCGGCAGTGTGATCGCCGTACTACTTACGGGCGGTGTTTTCTCAATCGCTACTTTGGTTGGCTTTATTACATTAACAGGCATTGCATCCCGAAATGGCATTATGATGATCAGTCACTATATACATTTAGTACAGCATGAAGGAGAAGTGTTTGGCGATAAGATGATCATCCGCGGTTCACTGGAAAGAATGGTGCCGGTGCTGATGACTGCATTGGTGGCTGCATTTGCACTGATCCCATTAACCATGGATGCAACCGCTCCGGGAAAAGAAATCTTATACCCGGTAGCAACAGTTATCCTGGGCGGATTGGTAAGTTCCACTTTACTGGATATGATCGTTACGCCGGTTGTATTTAAAATGTTTGGAGAAAAAGCGTTGAGAAAATATATTAAAGAGCAAAACAAAAAAGTATTTGATGAATAATAGTTGGGGATATAATTAAAAATTATTTCACATAAAAATTAAAAAACATGCCCGCAAAAATTAAATTTATCCTTGGATCATTGGCACTTACATTTTTCATTCTTGCCTGTGGAAACAATAAAGACAAAACTACAGGAGAAAAAGCTGAAGAAAAAAAAACAGATGAGGTTTGTTACAACCCTAACCTGGTAGTTGATACAAGTAAAAAAAGTATCAAATCAATGGCAGTGGCGGTGATCGGTGGTGAAAACATAAAAATATCTTATCATTCTCCGGGTGTTCGTAAAAGAATTATCTGGGGCGGCCTGGTTCCTTATGATGAAGTATGGGTAACCGGTGCACATGATGCGACATCGCTGGAAATGCCAAAAGCTTTTGTTGTAAACGGAAAGGGAATACCAGCGGGAAAGTATGCTTTCTTCACCATTCCCGGCGAAAAGGAATGGACGATTATTATTAACAAAAATTGGAAACAGCACCTGGCTTCTGAATATGATGAAAAGGATGATATAGTAAGATTAAAAGTAAAGCCATCAATAATTGAGCACACAGAACGGCTGCAGTATTTTATAGAAATGAAGAACAATAATGAAGGTGTCATCGCCGTAGCATGAGAAAAACTAAGAATTGAAGCTTTGTTTTTATTGAAATAGCAGCACAGATGTTTAAAATGAATGATTAACCGGAAAAGTAATTAAGTTTGACAGTTTATGGCGAAACAATCATATATCCATTGTGTTATTTGCATATTATCAATTGCTTTGTACGGTTGTAATAACAGTGGAAAAAAGACCGAAGCAGCCCAGCCGGCTGCTTCAGACTTAGTATTCAAAAAAATAAAACTGAATAAACTGAGTGGTGAACAATTTGATTTATCCGGCTATAAAGGAAAAACTGTGTTCGTTAATTTCTGGGCCACCTGGTGCAGGCCCTGTATAGAGGAGATGCCCTCAATTCAAAGAGCAATGGAAATTATAAAGCATGAGAATATTGAGTTTTTATTTGCAACGGATGAAACAGCAGGGCAGATAGAAAAATTCAAACAGCGGTATAATTTCCCGTTTCATTTTGTGCAGACCAATAATTACCAGGCATATGGTATTATGGTTTTACCCACTACCTTTATTTTTAATAAAGAGGGAAAACTTGTTTTCTCTGAAATGGGCTACCGCAAATGGGACAGTAAAAGCAATATTGATTTACTTAAAAGCATTATCAATCAGAAATGAAACGATTACTGACATTATTCATTCTTTCCTTCACCGTCATTTCCTGTAATGATACCGGAGATGAAAAGAAAGCAGATTTACCAGCCCGGGTAAAAACAGTGGATTCACCTGTCGCAGATTCCTGCGCTGAACCCTATTTGTTTACGGATAAAAACGGAACTGTTTATCTGTCGTGGATTGAAAAGAGAAGTAAGGATGCTTCATTGAAGTTTTCATCATTTACAGACAATAAATGGACAGAACCGGTTACTGTCGCCTCCGGCAATAACTGGTTTGTGAACTGGGCGGATTATCCCGTAATTATGAGCGATGGCAATAGAAATTTCCTGGCTCATTTTCTCGAAAAAAGCGATACGGCAAAATTTACCTACGATGTAAGAATTGTTTCTTCTGCCGATTCAGGCAAATCATGGAGTCAATCCAAAATTCTGCATCATGATAATGTAAAAGCAGAACATGGATTTGTCTCAATGACTCCGTATCAGGATGGATTTTTTATATCCTGGCTGGACGGAAGAAAGACCGCAACGGAAGGAATAGAAGATCATCACGATGGCCATCATGGAGAAATGACCCTTCGGGGAGCTGTGCTCGATTTCAGCGGTAACAAAACAAGCGAATGGGAGCTGGATGGAAAAGTTTGTGATTGCTGCCAAACGGGAACTGCCGTCGCAGATAATGGCCCCGTCGTCGTTTATCGGGACCGTTCTGATGAAGAAGTGAGAGACATGTCAATTGTTCGTTTTGTAAATGGCCAATGGACTTCACCCAAAACAATTTATGAGGATAACTGGAAAATTAAAGCTTGTCCGGTAAATGGCCCGAGAATCTCCTCTCTTGGCAATAACCTTGCGATAGCCTGGTTTGCTATGAAGGAAAAAAACGGCGAAGTGAAACTTGTTTTTTCAAAAGATGGCGGCGCTTCTTTCAGTAAACCGGTGAAGATTGATGAAGGCAATACTATCGGCAGGGTGGGAGTGGTGATGCTTGATTCAGTTACCGCAATGGTAAGCTGGATGGAAGGATCAGATATAAAAGCAATCAAAGTTCATGCAGATGGTACAAAGGAAAAGTCAATTATGATTGCTTCATCTTCTGATAAACGTTCCAGTGGGTTTCCTCAAATGACAAAATCAGGAAACAGGATCATATTCGCCTGGACGGATGATAAGGCCAAAACAATCCGGCTGGCTCAGATTAGCGCTAGATAATCTCTTTCAGGACAATCTGAGGGTTCCACATAATTTTTTCCGGTCTTCATTTTTTTATTATATTTGTCTAATAATATATTTAGCCATGTCTAAAAAAATATTTAGAAGACTTGAATAATGGGAAAATCAACCATCATACTTTTTTTGCTTACAGCAATGCTGGCCTGTAATAAATTGCTGCCGGATGCGCCTGCAGATGATGAGATACTGGATGGTCCCTTAGCCGGGCTAACCGGTGAGGAGAATGCCATATTTATTCGCGGCGATGTGGCGTTCAATGATGATGTGTTCACCTCAGCAAAAGGGCTTGGACCTTTGTTTGTAGCCACTTCCTGCGGCAGTTGTCATGCTGGTGATGGCAAAGGCCACCCGTTTACCACACTTACACGGTTTGGGCAAAGCGATACCGTCAACGGAAATGTTTTTTTGCATAGGGGCGGGCCCCAGCTGCAAAACAGGGCCATACCCGGATTTGTGCCTGAGCAAATTCCTGCCGGAGCGACCTCTTCAAAGTTCACGCCGCCTGCCAATACAGGACTTGGTTTTCTTGACGCAGTACCAGATGCCTCCATTCTTGCACTGGCAGATCCGAATGATGCCAACGGAGATGGAATTTCCGGAAGACCTAATTGGATCACTCCTAAATCTTACTCTTCATTTCGGCCAAACAGCATCTCCCAGAATGGAAAGTATATCGGACGGTTTGGAAAGAAAGCAGCGACCTATGATCTGCTGCAGCAAACTGCTACCGCCTACAACCAGGATATCGGCATCACATCTGTGTATGAACCGGTAGACACATATAGCGGACAGGATATTGGCGCAGAAGTAAGCGAACAAACGGTATTGGATGTTGTTTTTTATTTACAGACGCTGAAGGCGCCTGTTCAACGAAACCCAAACGATGCAGATGTAATAGCAGGGAAACAACTTTTTCTGAACATCGGGTGTGATAAATGTCATACTCCCCGGCTTACCAGCGGCCCGTCTACTATTGCTGCATTATCCAACAAAACATTTTTCCCTTACACCGATCTTTTATTGCACGATATGGGGAGCGGATTGAATGACGGGTATACGGAAGGAATCGCTTTGCCCCAGGAATGGAGGACGCCTCCATTGTGGGGATTGGGGTTGTCAAAGAATTCGCAGGGAGGCAGTTATTTTTTATTGCATGATGGAAGGGCCCGTAGTATTGAGGAGGCCATCCTGTTGCACGGTGGTGAAGGTGTCCAAAGCCGAACAGCCTTTCAGCAACTGAATACTTCTGATAAAAGCAAACTGATCAAATTTCTTGAATCCCTGTAATAATGGACCGGAGAAAATTCATACGGAACAGTTGCACCGCCTGTTTAACAGCTACTGCACTCGGCGGTATTTTATCTTCCTGCACGGCGACAAAATACATCAGCGGAAAATTAGGCAAGGATGGACTGTCTGTTGATATGACTGAGTTTGAGATAAAGCAAAAAGGCAAGACAGCTCATCGTTCGTTTATCATCATCAGGAACGATGCACTGCAATATCCCATTTGTGTTTACCGTATCAGCGAAAAGGAGTATTCTGCTTTATGGATGAGTTGCACGCACCAGGGTACCGAACTGCAGGCTTCCGGTGATTTTTTGCAATGCACAGCACATGGCAGCGAATTTGACAACAAAGGAACGGTAAAAAATGGTCCGGCCGACAGGAACCTTAGAAATTTTCCTGTTAGCATTTCCGGCAATCAATTATTTATTGACCTGAGAGCAATATGAGAAAAATAGTAGCCATAGTTTTTGTGTTAGTAATGACCGGTTCGGCAATCGGCCAGATTGATCCATCGCTGCTGCGCCGCATACCAAAAGATACCAGTGGTCTGCAGATGAACATGGATGCAGTGTACAACCGGCCTTTTCTGCAGGTAGGCAAATTGCCGGTAGCGCTGGGCGGATATGCAGAAGCAAATTACCAATACCTGCAACAGGATGGAGTGACCGAAGGGCACCAGTTCCAGATGCGGAGGGTATCGGTGTTCATTTCATCTTCCATTGTCAACAGGATAAAATTTTTAAGCGAAATAGAATTTGAAGATGGCGCCAAAGAAATAGGAATTGAATTCGCTTCGCTGGATATTGAATTTAACCCATTGCTGAACCTGCGGGGAGGCATTGTGTTGAATCCTATCGGGGCATTCAACCAGAATCATGACGGCCCCAAATGGGAATTTATAGACCGGCCTATTCCGGCTACACAAATGCTGCCTGCCACTTTCAGCAATGCAGGCTTTGGGTTTTATGGCAAAAAGTATAAAAAGGATTGGGTGTATGCTTATGAGGTTTATCTCACGAACGGATTTGACGACCAGATCATTTCAAATACGGAGAACAAAACTTTTTTACCCGCCAGCAAAGAAAACCCTGACCGGTTTGAAGAAAGTTTTAGCGGAAGTCCTTTGCTAACCGGAAAAGTAGCTGTGAGAAATAATAAAATAGGGGAGTTGGGCCTTTCCTATATGGGTGGCGTTTACAATAAGTTTGAAGAAGACGGACTGGTACTTGATAAAAAAAGAAGGGTGAATGTTTTTGCGGTTGATTTCAATACGACTGTTAATGCCAGCAAAACATTTATCAATGCAGAATGGGCTTTTGTAAAAGTGGATGTGCCAGATACCTACACCGAACAGTTTGGAGAGAAGCAACAGGGCGGCTTCATCGACTTTGTTCAGCCGCTTTTTACAAAAAATATCTTCGGATTTGAAAAATCGGTAATCAACGCAGCGCTGAGACTTGAATATGTGGATTGGAACAAAGGCAATTTCATTTCAACCGGAGAAAATATTTCCGATTATATTTTTTCCATTGTTCCTGCAATCAGCTGGCGGCCAACAGCACAAACAGTGTTGCGGTTCAATTATCGCTACTACTGGCAAAAAGATATTTTGGGTAATCCACCTTCAAAGCTGGCGGGGTTTCAATTTGGAATTGCCACTTATTTCTGATTCTTTTTTGCCTTTCTTCTTCCCAGTAATATTTTCAGTACACGCTGATTGGAATTATCCGTAAGCCCGAACAGGAAACCGCCCTGCACTTCCCACATGGGATGGGTGTAAATATCTATAATGGGGCCAATAAGATGTTCCTGCAAATTGCCGGGCAAAATATCTTTAAAAGAACCCAGCCCGGCATAATATTCAAATCCGAGCCCCACTTTGCCATTGATGGTGTACACTGTTTTTAGTTGCGGCGCTATGCCCACACCTTTGTTGTTGCCGGTTACTGCAAAATCAATATTGGGGTTTAGTGCGAAATACCAATTCTTTATTGTTTTGTCAATAACAGGGCGGATTTCCCCCTGCCAGAAGAAAGCGGTGGTATCATCCGGGCGGAAGAAGCCAAACTCCAGTGAAAGGCTGGCGCCTACCTTCCATTTCCAGGACGCCGGAACAGTAACCCTTGGCCTTATCTGGTTGCCGAGATACTGATAACCTCCGCCGGGAGCAATGCCGGCGAAAGTGTAAAAACCGATTTCAAAATTTTTTCCGAAACCATGCGTTATCTCCAGCGTGGTATTAAACCATTTGGCATCTTTTGGGCTGGACAGGTATTTGCTCCCTTTGAAGGTGTAGTTGCTGTGCAGTTCAAAGATGGTCCATTTATGCTGAATAGTGGGAGAGGCATATACCTGTATTTCATTATCGGCCTGTGCATACGCTGCAATTCCTGTCATAAGGGAAAAGAACAAAATAACTTTTCTCATCTATTGGTTTTTATAATCCTCTCTGACGGGGCTAAATGCATCAATGACCCTGCAATCCGTTTTTGCCACAGCCGAATGAGGTACGCCGGAGCCCATCACATAGTACATACCCGCAGTTAATAAACAGGGTTGCCCGCCAACCGTCATTTCCAGCTCACCTTCGAGAACATAAGTGATCTGTTCCTGCACATGACTGTGCCGTGGTATGGAGGTGGCTTTTTTCAATTCCACATAGCCGAAGGTCATGCTTTCGCCGTGGGCATAATAACCGGTGATGCCCGGAACAAGTTCTTTGCGTTTAATTTCTTTTATGTATTGCGGCATATCTTACTTTTCAAAATAACAGAAATTTTCCCCCACCCATTCCTTGTCTTTATTATACCGTACGCCAATCATCTTTCCCTTGCTCAGCCGGCTCAGGTTATTGGTGGCAACAGGTCTCGCATCACCATCTTTCCAGAAATAGAACATTCTGATCTCCGCCTTTGCAGGTACGTCGGGAGTTTGTATTACATCAGCATATTTTACTTTACGCTGCAGGATCCAGTTTTCCGGGTCGTTCACCTTGTCCATATCTTCCTGTTTTACATCTATCACCACACCCTGTCCGGCAAAGGAGAACAACGGCTTTAGCACATAGTACTCCAGGTCAGCCGGTATTTGTTTCACTTCATTCAAATAATAAGTGGCAGGTACATAAGGATGTTTTATCAGCGGCAGGGTGTATTTACTGATGCGGTAAAACCAATTGGGGTGCGGGCACCATTCCACATCCAGGTTTTCAAACAATATTTTTCCCTTTTCCTGTACTTCGGGGCTTTGCTGCTGAAGTTCATCAAAAATGATACGGTTGTAGATCCTTTGTATCGCCGTTAATTTTCCGTCTTTCCTATAAAGTAACTGATTGCCTTTTTTAATAAGTTCTGCCCGGCAAACCATTTGGATACCCAGGTAATCTTCGGTGCAGTAAAAATCAATTCTTGTTTTCTGCTGACGGGAAAAAATTTCAAGTAATATTACATTTTCGGGATTTTGGGCACCTACAATTATTTCTTTTAGCAACTGAATATAGCTTTCCCTGTTATAGCCGTTCAGGTAGCAGTCAAAATCCGGTGGCGGGGCAAAATGCTTCCCGAACACATCCTCCAGCAATACTTCGTAGGCAAACAAGGTGGGGAAGCCCTGCATTTCTATCAGTTGCGGTTCATATTCCCCTGCTTCATTAATACAGATACCAAAATCAAAAGCAATGAAATGGGTATGCCCATTTTCACCCGGAACCCGCAGGTGCGGGGGGATGGCATTTTGGGTCAGGGCTTTGAAACCGGGATCAACAATGACATCCACAATACTTTCGCAGGCATCCAGCATTTTGTTCTTAAAATTTCTGGGGACAAAAACCGGTGTTTCTGCTACCCGGAATTCTATGGCGCCGGGATGGGCCTCGTTCAGTTCAGATAAAAAAGCCTCATATTTTTCTTTGCTGAATGCCTCGTTATAAGCCTTCCGCAATGCGGGGATCATATCAGTTGGTTTAGCAACGGGAAGTTACAGAAGGAAGCCTGGGCAGCCAAAAAGCGAGGTCTTTTAAACCAATACGGGTTGTAATTGTTCGGCGGCCTGATTCAAAAAATTGGGCAGTATATGGGCATGTGTCCACATAATTTTATCGGGATCATTCAGGTGTTCAAGCATACTGTTGAGCTTTTCAATTCCATGACTTTCAATCACCGTTTTTCTTTTCTCTTCTGTTTGCAGGTACATACTCATTCCCGGAGCATCCGCTTCGGGATGAAACTGGGTGCCGATCATGTACTCATTGAAACGAATACCCATTAATGCCCTTTCGTAGGGAACATGTGGCCGGCTTTTTTCAATACAAAGAATTTTGGCGCCCATTTCATTCAGCAGGTCATGATTGGGCTGGATGACCTGGTGTTTGCGGCTGTCAACAGCATAAAAAGGGTCTTTCAATCCTTCAAATACCGGTTCGGTTTCCCCACCCTCCAGCATATGGACAGGAAATACTCCAAACGCCTCCGACTTTCTTTTACAAACAAGGCCTGCATTGAAGTAACGGCAGGCCAGCTGAAACGAATGGCAAATAAAGAAAACAAATTTCTTTTGCGTTGTATCGGGATTATTGTTCCATCTCTCCATTTCATCCAGCCAGTTGCACCAGTTGATATCCCAGTCATCAAACCTTGTCAGGAGCGGATCACCAGGGCCTCCGCTGGAAATATAAATATCCCATGATGTGTCGGGCAGCTCATTTTTGAGGCGTATATCAAACTCCCGGGAGTGAATTTCAAGATTGCTTGTTTCGCTCCATTCTTTAATGATTTCACGGATACAGCGCATTCCCTGGTTAGGTACGCCTTCATAGAGGTCAAGGATTGCTACTTTAACCTGCCTTTTGTCAGACCAGTTCATTCAACAAACATAATAATTTATTGACGTACCTTTTAGTCGGTTGGTTTACAGATTTACCCACAAATGTGGATTTTCCGGCAAGAAGCCCTCCGGAATATGATTAGAATAAAGTGGGTTTACGTTAACAGGTTATTTCTTTTCATAAACCTTTTCTCCGCCAACAAAAGTTTTCAGCACTGCCGTTTGCAGTATTTCATCAGCAGGTATTTTCATCAGGTCTTTATCCAGGATAACAAAATCGGCAAACTTTCCTGTTTCAAGGCTTCCTTTTTCATACTCTTCAAAATTGGCTTTGGCGGCCCAGATGGTCATGCCGCGGATGGCTTCTTCCCTTGACAGCGCATTTTCCATCTGGTAACCTCCGTTTGGAAATCCCTTTGCATCCTTGCGTATCACAGCTGCAAAAAATGTTTTAAAAGGGGAGATGTCTTCCACGGGAAAATCAGTACCAAGGGGCATCCAGCCATTTTGCTGCAGCAGTTGTTTGTAAGCATAAGCCCCCTTTTCCCTTTCCTTACCAAGCCTGTCTCCTGCCCAGTACATATCCGATGTGGCATGGGTAGGCTGCACCGATGGGATGATCGAGTTGGCGCCAAACAAATTGAAATCATTTTGATTTACCACCTGGGCATGTTCAATGCGCCAGCGCAGGTCGTTTTTTCCTTTCAGGTATCTGGCATAAATGTTCAGTATGGTTCGGTTGCCGCTGTCGCCAATGGCATGGGTACACATCTGGAAACCTTTTTGTGAAATCCAGCCTGCCACTGAATCAAAATGCTCAGGTCTGCTCAGTAAAAAGCCATAGTGTCCCTGCTTATCGCTGTAGGGTTCCAGCAGGCAGGCGCCCCTTGAACCCAGCGCCCCGTCGCCATATACTTTAAAGCTTCTTACATTCAGCCGGTCAGTTTTTATCTTTCCTGTTTTTTCCAGGTAATCATAGTTGGTTTTTTCATCACTCAGCATAATATAGAGGCGCATTTTCAGTTCCCCGGTTTCCTGCAGTTTCTTAATCCCTTCGACCTGCGTATGACCGAGACCGCAATCATCAATGGTGGTAAGACCAACAGCAAAACAATTTTGCTCAGCTGCCTGCAGCGCTTTTTTGAATTGCACTTCGGTTTGCGCCGGGATTTTTGCTGACACAAGGTCAATCGCATTATCAATGAGGAGGCCGGTAAGCCTACCTTCCATTTCTTCAATTTCACCGCCGGTCAGCGTATCGCCCGGCTTCACCCCGGCAAGGTCAAGGGCTTTTTGGTTGGCGATGGCTGCATGGCCGTCTATTCTTGTTAGCAGCACAGGACGGTCAGGGAAAAGTTCATTCAGTTTTTCATTGGTTGGAAAGACTTTTATTTCCCAGTCGTTCTGGTCCCACCCCCGGCCGGTAATCCAACCATCAGGGTTTTCTGCCGCAAACAACTTTACCTTTTCAACGGCTTCTTCCCAGCTTTGTGTGCCAACCAGGTTTACAGTGCGCAAACTGTTACCATACCCCACAAAATGTGCATGTGCATCAATGAAGCCCGGATAGATGAATTTACCACCGGCATCCAGCTTTTCCTTTACTTCATATTCTTTCAGCAGGCTGGCGGTATCACCGGTCGCCAGTATCTTCCCGTCTTTTATCAGCATGGCCTCAGCAGCGGAGCAGGCTGCATCAACTGTATAAATGGTTGCATTGTACACCAGCAGGTCGGCTTTTTCCTTCCTTTTATCCCTGTTGGTGCATGAAAAGTGAAAGATTGAAATAAGCACAGGTAGTAAGATTATTCTTTTCATTTGTATAGATATTGTTTTATGGTTCAATTTATCCCGTGAAAGTACAGATTTGCCCAGCATGCTTTAAAAAAAGCAACTGCCGGGCGCCCCTTAACTTATCCGGGGTATGGTGAAAGCGGAACAGCAATAAATTTTTGTTAAGACCGGCTTTCGAAAGCTCCTCTATTGAGGGTATATCCTGAATATTACGCTGAGGCAGTGCCAGCTTTTGGTTGCAGTTACCTATTAATCTTTCTCTCATTCCCGTTAATTGGTGCTGAATTTGCCTAAAGGATTCAATTGCAATACTTTTACGTAAAATAATAAGGCCTGAAACGGTTCAAGAAAATACTGAAGTGGTTCTTTCTTATCCTGCTTTTTTTGATAGCGGCTGCCTATATTTTTATTCAAACACCGTTTGGTCAAAACTGGATTGCCCGCCAGGTAACCCAAAGACTTTCAAAAGACCTGCAGACGAAAGTCAGGATTCAGCATGTTGATTTTTCTCTTTTTAACCGGATGCACCTGGAAGGAGTGCTGATTGAAGACCAGCATGGGGATACTGTTTTATACGCCGGTGATGTGAAGGTGCGTATTACTGACTGGTTTTTTATGAAAAAAAATGCGGAACTGAAATATATCGGACTGGAGAATGCACTCTTTAAATTTCAGCGGACAGATTCGGTATGGCGGCAGCAATTTCTTATTGACTATTTTTCTTCACCTTCCACCGGCAGCGCCCCGAAAAAAAAGGCGGGTATCCGGTTTCATTTAAAAAAACTGGAGATGAAGAATGTCACCTTCCTGAAAAAAGACGAATGGAAAGGAGATGATCTGGCAATACAGCTTGGGACGCTTAACCTGGATGCGGATAAACTAAGCCTTTCGGGAAACATATTTGAGGTGAATTCGCTGACGATAAAAGACCCTGTTGTTGCACTGAATAAATATCCAGGCCGCAGACCTCCCAAAAAAATCACTGCAGATGATGTAATGGATGAGATCAGGCAAACCATTTCCTGGAATAAGGGGAATACTATAGTAAGGATAGGTAACCTGAAAATCTCCAACGGCATTTTTAAAGCCGATAAGCAGGGCAGGGAGCCGTTGGCTTATTTTGACGGAAAGCATATACTTTTTAGCGGCATCAATGGCGAGTGGGCACAGGCCAGCTTTACCGGTGATACCATTTTGGCCAAAGTGAAACTGGCGGCAAAGGAAAGAAGCGGGTTTGAAGTAAAAAATATGACAGCCGATGTGAAGATGACCCCGCAGGGGATGGCTTTCAGCAATATGGAGATCATCACCAACCGGAGTGTGCTGCGGAATTATTACTCCATGTCGTACGACGATTTAAAGGATATGGACGATTATATCCACAAAGTGAAGATGGCAGCTGTCTTTGAAGATTCATATGTGGACAGTGATGATATTGCATTTTTTGCACCGGCACTTGGCAAATGGAAAAAAAATATTGTTCTGAAGGGCAAAGTAAGAGGTACGGTAGATGACCTGGCAGGAAGAGAAATGCTGGTTCAGGCCGGCAACGGTACTTTGCTGGACGGCGATATTTCCATGACGGGGTTGCCCGATATCAACAAGACATTTATTGATTTCAAATCAAATGATTTCAGAACCACTTACCGTGATGCGGTAAGCATTGTGCCGGCAATGCATCGGGTGAGGGCCCCCGACCTGCGAAAAATACAATACCTCCGTTTCAAAGGAAACTTTACCGGCTTTATACGGGACTTTGTAACCTTCGGCACTGTTGAAACCAACCTGGGTACGCTTACTTCTGATCTCAATATGAAATTACCCGCCGGACAGGAGCCGGTTTATTCCGGCAACCTGGCTTCTGATGATTTCATGATCGGCGAATTGCTGGGCAACAGCCGGCTTGGCAATATCTCTTTTTCAGCCATCGTAAAAGGAACAGGGTTCAGTTCCAAAACCCGTAATACGACCTTAGATGGCGCCATTCATTACCTGGACTTCAATAAATACCGTTACCACAATATTACCGTGGGCGGAAGGCTGGGAAAAAACATGTTTGAAGGAGTTGCCTCAGTGAAAGATGAAAATGCTGATTTATTGCTGAATGGGATTCTCGACTTCAACAAAAAATCGCCCCGTTTCCGGCTGCTTGCCGGTGTGGAGAAGGCTGACCTGCTGCGGCTCCGCCTGCTGAACGACAGCATTCAGTTCAGCGGTAAGGCCGACCTGGATATGACCAATATATCACTTGATAATTTTCTGGGGATAGCCAAAATTACCGGGGCGGAAATAAAGAGAAACGGGCGGAAGCTGGCTTTTGATTCACTGATTGTAACAAGCGGTTATACTGATGGCATAAAAACCTTGTCGGTTTCATCCAGCGAATTCAGGGGAACAATAGCCGGGCAATACAGCTTTACCAAACTGCCTTCCGTAGTAACTTATTTTTTGAATAAATACTACCCCGCCTATGTAAAGGCGCCGCAGCGGGTGCCCGAAAACCAGTCGTTCACTTTTGATATTGAAACATATTATACAGATGAATACCCGCAACTGATCCATCCGGGACTGAGTGGTTTGAACAATACCCGACTGAACGGAAAACTTGACCTGTCGCAAAATATACTGCAGCTGGCTGCTGAAGCACCACAGTTTAATTTTAAGGGATATAGTTTTGATAAAGTAAAGCTCACCGCTTCAGGCAATGCCGACAGTCTTGTGCTGACCGGGCAAACAGATCGAATCCGTATTAACGACAGCCTCCGCATTCCGCAGGCCCTGTTCCGCATCAGTTCCCGCAATGACTCTTCAAAAGTTTCTGTTTTTGCCGGTACTAACCGTCGGGTTGAAAAAGCGGACCTGCATGCACTGGTTCTTACCTATAATGATGGAGTAAAGATTGAATTTGACCCTTCCACTTTTACCATTAACAGTAAAACATGGACGATTGATGAGGACGGAGAACTGGTATTCCGGAGTAATACACCTGCCGCCGGTTTGCTCTCACTATCCGACGGGCAGCAAAAAGTACTTTTTAAAACACAACCCTCTGCAAAAGGAAGCTGGAACGATATCCGGGCGGAACTGAGCAACGTAAACCTGGCTGACTTTGCCCCTTATTTCATGACAAAAAACAGGCTGGAGGGATTGCTGTCCGGGAATATTCTGATTGAAAACCCCACAAATAACCTGAGAATAACTTCAGATGATCTGCAAACGAAATTCCTGCGACTGGATAATGATTCACTGGGTGAGGTAAAAGCTTCATTGGTGTATGATGATAAAACCAGGGAATTAAAAGTAAAGGGCAACACCCTGAACCAGGAAAATTATCTTGGATTTGATGCCCGTATTTTTATAGGCGATAAGGAGAAGGCGAAGAACAACCTTATCGCCCTAAGGGCAAATAATTTTCAGATCAAAGTGCTGGAAAGGTTCCTGGGCAACCTGTTTTCTCACATGCAGGGTTATCTTACCGGGGATATTGCCATTACCGGGGAATTTGATAACCTTTCGGTAACAGGAAAAGGCCGTTTGAAGGATGCAGGACTGAAAGTGAATTTTACCCAGTGTTATTATAAAATCCTGGACACCGACATTGAACTCACCCCTTACGAAATCAACCTGGATGGCATTGTTCTGAAGGATACCATAACAGGTAATCCCATATATCTTACCGGCGGGATAGAACATCAGTCGTTTAAAAAAATGTTTTACAACCTGGATATTTCTACCCGCAAACCGGGTATCAGGGACGATGCGAATAACAGACCGGTACAGTTGCTGAACACAACCTACAAAGACAACAAACAGTTTTATGGCAACGTAAAAGGCACTGGTTCCATGTCATTGCTGGGTCCGCAGGCCAATATGTACATGAAGATAGATGCCATTGCATCGGAGGAAGACAGCAGCTTTATCACCCTGCCGCCATCTGCCACCCGTGAGTCGGGTATTGCCGATTTCCTGGTTGAAAGAAAATATGGCCGGGAAATGGAGGCCGGGGATGTCAAGGGCAGCACCAATATTATTTATGATGTGGACCTGACGGTAAATAAAACGCCGGTACCCATGGTATCAGTGAGGGTAATACTGGATGAGCTGACCGGTGATGAGATAAAGGGCAAGGGTAGCGGATCGATGAACATCCGCTCCGGCACCACAGAACCATTGCTGCTGCGTGGCCGTTTTGATATTGAAGAGGGTCTTTATGTTTTTACGTTTCAGTCCTTCTTTAAAAAACCATTTGTGCTCCGCAAAGGAAGCGAAAACTACATAGAATGGAACGGCGATCCTTACGATGCCAATGTCCGTTTCAATGCAGTGTATACGGCAGAAAGAGTAAGCTTTGCACCGCTCAGGGATTTGCTGCCTGTAAACAGCAGTGCAGTTGCCGCAAGGGAAAATGTATATGTGGTGGCATCGTTATCAGACAAATTGTTTAAACCTGCTATTAATTTTTCACTTGACTTTCCAGGCTCCAGTGTGGCGGTAAACGATCCGGAACTGGCCCTTGTGGTTCAGCAAATGCAGCGCAATGTGAATGAAATTAACCGGCAGGTTACCTATCTGATCGTATTTAACAGTTTTGCACCGGTAACTTCGGGAACCGGCACTGCCAACAGCACTATCAACGAATTTGTTTACAGCTCTGTTTCCAGCATACTTTTTAATGAAGTGAGCAAGGTAATTAACTCTGCTTTCGCCAAACTTTTTAATACGGATAATATCGGGTTAAATATCAGCGGCTCGCTTTATAACAGGAACCTGCTGCAAAATGGCAGCAGTTTTAATCCCAACCAGGGGCAGTTGGACATTAACATCCCGATTTCTTTATTCAAAGACAGGTTTCTGATAAAAGTAGGCAGCACACTTGATCTTGCACTTGACGGAGGGCCGGCAGTTCAGGAAGCGCTGAGGCTTTTGCCCGATGTTACGCTGGAATGGCTTATTAATGAAAGCGGCAGTGTAAGGGCCTCCTTCTTTTACCGGGAAAATAATGATTACCTGGTTGCATCCACAACCGGCGCACCGGGCAGGGCCAGAAGGATGGGGGCCGATCTTTCGTACCGCAAAGATTTTGACCGGTTGGGTGATATTTTTAAAGGTAAGAGTAAAAAAAGAAAAACATCTGAAACACCGGCATTGCCGCCAGCCGCTGAAATAAAAACGGAGGAGGCACCAAAGAAAGAAAACGACGAATAAAAAAACCTCTCAGGGCGGGGTCTGGTTATTTGGAGTTTGTGATTTGGTTCTTGTGGTTTTTATTCATCTTCCATTATTTCATGACCCAGTTTATCTCTTTTTACGGAAAGGTATTTTTCATTATAAGGATTGGGGTTTATCTCAATGGGGATGTTTTCCACAATTTCCAGTCCGTAACCTATCAGACCAACTCTTTTGCGGGGATTGTTGGTCATAAGCCTGAGTTTGGTAATACCGAGATGCCTTAATATTTGTGCTCCGAGTCCGTAATCCCGCTGATCCATCTGGAAGCCGAGGTGAATGTTGGCTTCTACCGTATCCATGCCCTGCTCCTGCAGTCTGTATGCTTTTAGTTTGTTCAGCAAACCAATGCCGCGGCCTTCCTGGTTCATATAAAGGATGGCGCCTTTCCCTTCGGCCTGTACCATTTTCATGGCTTTGTGCAGTTGTTCGCCGCAGTCGCAGCGCAGCGAACCCAGGATATCGCCGGTAAAACAGGAAGAATGCACCCTGATGAGCACCGGTTCATCTTTTGCCCAGGTTCCTTTAATGAGCGCCAGGTGCTCATTGGAGGAAAGCTTTTCTTTAAAAGCCACCAGCATAAAATCACCATAACGGGTGGGCATTTCCACTCTCACCACTTCTTCAATCAATGAATCTGTTTTGATGCGGTATTCAATCAGGTCTTTAATGGAAATGATCTTGAAATCAAATTTATTGGCGATGTCCAATAGTTGCGGAAGCCGGGCCATGGTGCCATCATCATTCATAATTTCCACAAGCACTCCTGCAGCTTCAAGCCCTGCCAGCCTGGCGAGGTCAACGGCGGCTTCTGTATGCCCGGCGCGGCGCAGCACACCCCCCTTTTTTGCCCGGAGAGGAAAAATGTGGCCCGGTCGTCCCAGATCGGATGGCTGTGTCCGGGGATCAATTAATGCCTGTATGGTTTTAGCCCTGTCATGGGCTGAAATCCCGGTAGTGCATCCATGGCCGAGCAGGTCAACCGATACGGTAAAGGCTGTTTCATGCAGGGCCGTGTTATTGTTTACCATAAGTTCAAGACCCAGCGCATCACAGCGTTCCTCGGGCAGGGCGGCACAAATAAGCCCCCTGCCGTATTTACTCATGAAGTTGATGACTTCAGGGGTTACATAACGGGCAGCAGCGACAAAATCACCTTCATTTTCCCGGTCTTCATCATCAACCACTACCACCAGTTTGCCTTTTTTAATATCTTCAAGGGCGCTGTCAATCAAATCAAGCATAACCACATTTTCCTGCAAAAATAGAACAAAGCAACGGACCCTCTGATTTGAGCGTTTTAAGGCAGCAAAAAAGGGTGGCGGATTGTCATTATAAAGCCTTATTTTTCAGGCTGGATTTGTTAATATTTGTCTATTTTTATTTTGGGAATATTCCCTTTCTTTGCATCCGAAAACCAATCTATATGCTTAAGAGAATACTCTTTTTCTTTGCTTTGGCCCTGATGGTCAGTCCATTCGTATCTGCCCAGATCACTACTTCTACCATCACCGGTACAGTAAAAAGTACTTCAGATGATCCTCTGATAGGGGCTACAGTAGTTGCCACCCATGTTCCCACCGGAACCAAATACACAACGGTTTCCCGTGCCGGCGGGGTTATCAGGATTGAGAATATGAGGTCGGGTGGTCCGTATACCATTGAGGTTACATTCGTAGGTTATGATAAGGAAACGTACTCAGATATTTATCTGCAGCTTGCTGAATCATTCATTCTTAACCCGGCATTGAAGAAAACAGAAAAAGTTCTGGAAACCGTAGTGCTGACCTCTACAGGCCGCAGCCAGATTCTGAATAAAAACAGAACAGGCGCTGTAACCAATATTGGACTTCGGCAGATTTCTGAACTTCCAACTATTACCCGAAGCCTTAATGATATTACAAGAATAACCCCGGAGTCAAACGGGGCATCAATCGGCGGAGGTAATTACCGCCAAAACAATTTTACAATTGATGGCGCCGACTTCAATAACAGTTTTGGTATTGGTCAGAATCTTCCAGCCGGGGGCCGGCCTATTTCAGTTGATGCAATCGGCGAAATTTCTGTAAACATTACTCCTTTTGATGTACGCCAGTCCGGTTTTATAGGAAGCGCCATCAATGCCATCACCCGTTCGGGGACTAATGACTTTTCCGGTTCTGTATATAAATATTTCAGGAATGAAAGATACCGCGGCGATAAAGTTGATAAAACTGAATTTATCCGCCCTGTTGAAGATTTTAAGCAATGGGGTTTTCGTTTAGGAGGCCCGATTATCAAAAATAAACTTTTCTTCTTTATTAATTACGAAACGGAAAATCAACCCAGAGCTATTCAAACTAATTTTGCTTCATCCACAGCAAGACCATTTGGAAGTGCGCCAAACATCGCCAGGCCTACTGCTGATTCGTTGAACTTTATCAGCAATTACCTGCTGACTAATTATGGTTATGTAACAGGGTCATTTGATAATTACACTCCCAATATTGATCAGGAAAAATATATGGGACGCCTTGACTGGAATATCAGCAACAGGCATAATCTCGTACTTCGTTACAGCCAGGTGGAAGGAGGGACCCCTAATCCTCTCAGCAGTTCAACAGGCGGAGCAGGGTTTAATTACCCAACCGGGCTTGGGCGTACAAACAATAACTCGCTATGGTTTAAAAACTCCAACTATTTCCAGGGGGAAAATTTTTATTCGATGGCGGCTGAGCTAAATTCCAACTGGGGAAAAACATCCAACGTTTTCCGTGCAACATACACCTATCAGAACGATTCCCGTTCTTCTGAAAGCCAGACATTTCCACTGGTGGATATCCTGAGTTCAACAGGTGTCGCTACACCAGCACCTTATACCACTTTCGGATTTGAGCCGTTTACATTTGGCAACATCAGAAAAGTAAAAGTGTATTCAATTGTTGATAATTTCAGCTGGACCAAGAACAAACACAGCTGGACTGTGGGTGGCCAGTTTGAGCAAAGTGAAACAATTAACGGCTTCCAGCGGTTTGCCACTAGCTATTATGTTTTCAATACCTGGAACGATTTTGCCAGTGCACTGGACCCCAATCCGGCCAATCGCAGAAAACCCGAGCATTTTGTTCTCACTTATTCCCTGTCGAAAAACTTTGCACCTGCCTTTTCTGCATTTAAGTTCAGACAATATTCATTATACGGTCAGGATGAAATTGCCATTACAAGGAATTTCAGGTTAACCGTAGGATTAAGACTTGACTTGCCCTCTTACCCGGATGTACCTCAGATACTCACTCATCCGCTGGTACTGGCACAAACTTTTGAAGGTGGAGAAAAGGTTAATACAGGTAATCTGCCAAAAGTAAGGTTCATGTGGTCTCCAAGAATGGGCTTTAACTGGGATCTTTACGGAGATCGTTCTTTACAAATCCGCGGGGGTACCGGTATATTTACCGGCCGGGTTCCTTTTGTATGGATAGTGAGCCAGTCGGGTGATAATGGAATGATACAAATTACACAGGCATTTAATGGCCAGGCCAACACCCCCGGCCCTTTCAATCCTGACCTCGCTGCATATCGTCCCGGTTCTGTACCCCAGGCCGGAACCATTGTGCCTGCATCTGTTACCGCACTTGACCCGGATTTCAGGAACCCGCAAAGCTGGAAATCAAGCATAGCCATGGACGCCAGAATGCCATGGGGTATAATCGCAACGGTTGAGGCTATTTTTAATAAAGACCTTAAAACTGTTTATTTCCGCAGCCCCAACTACCAGCTTCCGCAAAATTTGAATGTGGCTAACTATCCTGATAACAGGCCGATGTACGGTGCCTCAGTTCCTACCAGGTTCATCAACAGGTTAAATACAGCCGGCGTTTTTGTACCCGGCGGCAGTGCGGCATTTTCTCCTGTTATTATTGATAATGCACCCAAATCAAAAGGGTATTATGCTTCATTTACCGTAAAAGTTGAAAAACCTTTCAGTAAGGGCTTCTCCGGTTCGGTGGCCTATACCAAATCACTGGCCGCCAACCTACATGACGGAAGTGGTGACCAGGCCCTGGGCACATACCAAAATACCCAGCAGGTAAATACACTGAATGTTCCTGAGCTTTCTCATGCCAGTTATGTGCTTCCCGACAGATTTGTTGCCTCTCTTTCGTACAGAAAAGAGTACCTGAAACATCTTGCAACAACCATCGCCTTCTTTTATCAGGGTTCGGTTAATTACCGTTTCTCCTATGTATATGGCGCTGATTTTAATCGTGATGGTATTAATGGTAATGATCTTATCTTTATACCCACTGCGACCCAGGTGCAGCAAATGCAATTTGTGGCTCAAATTATCAACGGGGTAAACTATGACCAGAATGCACAAAGGGCCTTGTTTGAAGAATACATCCAGCAGGACAAATACCTGCGGACGCACAGGGGGCAATATGCTGAGCGCAACGGCGCAATGGCACCATGGAGAAACCAACTTGACATTAAATTCCTGCAAGACTTATTTGTAAAAACCGGTAAATACCGCAATACGCTGCAGTTTTCAGTTGACATATTCAACGCTGGAAACCTGATTAATCCAAGCTGGGGTAAGGGAAAGGCAGTTAATGCCACTTCCATTCTGGTTCCTCAAAACCAAAATTCACTGATACCAGGAGGTACAGTAATACCCACTTTCAGGCTGGCAACTGACAGGGGGCAAATCATTACCCGAACTTTCAGGGATGTGGTAAGCACAGCTTCTACTTACTCTATCCAGTTGGGACTGCGGTATATTTTTAATAACTAAAATCTAGATTTATCCATAAAAAATCCTGTTGGTATTTCCAGCGGGATTTTTTTATTGTATGCAGATCAATGCTGTAATTTTCCCCAGCCCCACAGTAAAAACTCCGGTGCTGGACCATCTTGGCAGCAGGCACCGGGTGGCTTATATGCACAAAATGCTGGAGCACGGCACAGGGGCAGACCGCCAGTTAGCCGTATTTGAAAAAACAAAAAAACTGGCTGAATTGGCCAGTTACATCAACAGCCAGTACCTGGTAGGGATATAGTTTCCTTTTATTTTCTTCCAAAAAACTTTCCAATGGAAATCCCTGCAGCCCGGTGAACAATGCGGGGGGCCGTTATCCGTATTAACAATACTGCCGATACCATGTGTATAGTGAGCAAATATGACAAAACCTCCGGCAGTTTCATATCCGGCCTGCAGTAAAAGGTTGGCTCCAAAGCGGCCATAATCACCAAAACTGAATTTCATGTTCCGGTTTACCGAACCGCCGCCGCTTTTATTGAATTTTTCTTTCCCGAACAGCTGCACATCAATGGAAGGACCGGCCTTGATAAAAAAATGACCGTCTTCTTCACTGAAATTATATTGCAGCATAGGGGCCAGTTCAAACGTATGCAGGGTTACATCATTATCCACCGCTTAAGAATCCGGAGGAAACGAAGGCCGGGTGAGTTTTACTTTGAAACCCTTCATGCTGTAAAAGACAGCAGGCGAAAAAAATAATTTTCCTTCAAACTGGATTCTTGCCATTGCGCCTGCCTGAAAGCCATACTTAATCTCTGTTTCCTGTTTTGTTTTTCCCAGGTTGATTTCGGGAGTGCTGTAAGCAGCATCGGTTATCTGCGGCCCGGCAAAAACGCCGAACTCAGCCTGGCTATAAACATGCATTGCTATAATGATGTATAAAAAAGTAATCGTTTTTTTTCATATTACTGTTATGGTATAAGCGATAAAAGTAGCTATTAAATCCCGTTAGTACAACCTTTGGGGGAATTAAGTGTGACAGGCAGTTATTGACTGAAATTCAGAAGCCGGTAAAGATTATTTAATATTTTTTGGCAGGGTCTTTTATTTCAGAGGATGTATTATAGGCCTGTGATTTTCCTTTGGGTATCGACAGGTTCTTCCAGGCTTTATTTTTGATGATCTTGGCGATATAAATCATCTGTCCCACATGATAGGGATAATGCGCCAGCTGACGATTGATGGCATCCGCCACTGTTAACTCCTCCTGTCGTATAGTTACCTTTTTTTTCAGGTCCTTGTTCTTTAAAGATGATAAGGAAGACAGGAAACAATCCCATCCTTTTTCCCAAAGTTCAAGTAATTCCTTCTTTGATTGCTGGCCTTTTTCAAACTCTGCATCCCGGTTACGCCATTCCTTTTCGCCGTCTTGTGTTAAAAAATCAGTCCAGCGGCTCAGCATATTGCCGGCCATATGCTGAATAATGATGGCAACACTGTTGGATTCCTCATTTGGCCGATAATGGAAGTCCCAGTCATTCAGCTGCTCAAATGTTTTATCGCCGAGGTCTTTATAATACTTCATCCGCCGGATGGCTGTTTGCAGGTATTCTTTTCCAAGTGAGCTCATAGTGATAAAAGCTGGTTTATTAGTTAAGGGTTAATATTTTTCAATAGCCTTCGGCAGCATCTTCACCCCGGTTATCAGCCACGGCTTCAAATTTTCCATCAGGCAGCACTTTAATGATTTCCGTCCTCCCGATTCCGCTTCTTTCTTTTGAAAAGGTGTATCCCATTTTTTGCATGGCTTCTTTTACCGTTATGGAAAAACCTTTTTCAATGACCACTTCGTCGGGCAGCCACTGGTGATGAAATTTGGGTTTGTATACAGCATCCCCGGTGCTCATGTTGAATTCAAGTATGTTTACCAGCGTTTGGAATATTTGGGTAGGGATGGTGGTTCCGCCGGGGGTACCCACTACAATGAAAGGCTTATCATCTTTCAGTACAATGGTCGGTGTCATGGAACTCAGCATCCTTTTGCCCGGCTGAATAGCGTTGGCTTCTCCGCCCACTGCTCCATACATGTTCGGCACCCCCGGTTTAATGCTGAAATCATCCATTTCATCATTTAAAAAGAAACCGGCACCGCCTACCACGGTACGGCTGCCATAGGAGTTATTAAGCGTAGTAGTTACTGCCACGGCGTTCCCATCTTTATCTATTACACTGAGATGGGTTGTTTCAGTACTTTCAGCCGCAGACAAAACACCGGGTTTTATTTCAGTACTGGGAGTGGCTTTGGCAGGATCATAGTTTTTCATTCTTTCCTGTAAGTATGCTTTGCCGGCAAGCATTGCAACCGGAACTTTATAAAAATCCGCATCACCCATGTACTCGGCACGGTCGGCAAAAGCCCTCCGTTCCACTTCCGTCATCAATTGAACGGCCTGTACAGAATGAAAGCCCATTGACCCGATATTTCGGTCTTCAATCATTGTCATCATCTGGTTCAGCAGCAGCCCGCCGCTGCTGGGCATGGGCATACCCACAATTTGATAACCTTTATAACTAAATGAATGCGGATCCCTGAATTTTGCCTGGTAGTTCTTCAGATCTTCATGTCTGATGATACCCTGCCCTCTTTTCATTTCCTCCACGATAAGTTTTGCGGTTTCTCCTTCATAAAAACCGGCCTGCCCTTTTTCTTTGATTCTTTTTAATGTATTGGCAAGGTCAGTTTGCACCAATGTATCTCCCGCCTTCCACCCGATAGCTATCGGATTTTCCTTTACAAAAACAGGCATTACTGTGTTCAGCTTTTTTAAATCATCCTGTAAGCTGTTTAATGACCTTGCTTCCCTCTCACTGATGGAAAAACCTTTTTCAGCCAGTTCAATGGCAGGCTGTATCAGTTTTTCAAAAGGGAGCTTTCCGTATTTGTGTGAGGCAAACAGGCCTGCAATGGTTCCCGGCACCCCGGATGAAAGATGCCCGTCCTGGCTTTTATCCGTTCTTGCAGTTCCATCAGGATCAATATACATATCCCGGTGGGCGGCAGCTGGCGCTTTTTCCCGGTAGTCAAGCGCAATCAGCTGGCCATTACTCAGTCTTGCCACCATAAATCCGCCTCCGCCCAGATTGCCGGCGTTGGGATAGACCACGGCTAATGCAAGTTGTGTAGCGATAGCTGCGTCAATGGCATTTCCGCCCTGCTTTAAAATTTCTATACCTACTTTACTCGCCAGCGGATGGGCTGATACAACAGCGCCATTTTCTGCTATAACTTTTTTCGTACTGCTATACCGGTAAGGATTAATACCAGGCAGGGCCTGCTGGTTTTTTTGCGATGTTTTGCAGGAAAAAAAAGACAAACAGGCAAGGAGAACCAGGAAAACTGAACGTCGTATCATAATCGTGTTTGGCAATAAAACTACTGAAATCAGGGCATTTGCCGGTGCCCAAAAAGGGCTGGTAATTATGCATTGCTTCCTTAACTTGCCAGACTAAAATCGTATCTATGTTTCGAAAGGCGCTCCTGACTGTACTATCATTTTCTGTTGTTATAGCTGTTTCTGCCCAATTAAAGTCGCCGGAGGATTTTTTAGGATATAAGATGGGAAGCCGGTATACTCCGCATTTTAAAATTGTCAATTATTTTAATCATGTTGCAGCTAATACTTCCTCAATGGTTAAGCTGGAACAGTATGGTGAAACCAATGAAGGCCGTCCTTTACTGCTCGCCTTTGTTTCTTCGCCGGAAAATATCCGCCATCTTGAATCCATAAGGTTAAACAACCTTCGCCTGGCCAATCTTGCCAAAGACCGGATGGCGCCGGCTGAGGATAATGCTCCGGCGATAGTGTGGCTGAGCTATAATGTGCACGGTAATGAACCGGCTTCATCCGAAGCGGCCCTGCTTACGGTGTATGCATTAACTGATCCTTCCAATGCCAAAACGAAAGAATGGCTGAAGAACACGGTGGTGATTATTGATCCCTGCCTGAACCCCGATGGCCGGGACCGTTATGTGAACTGGTTTAATTCGGCAGTGGGTAAAAATTATAACCCCAACCCGCTGGCAAGAGAACACCGGGAGCCCTGGCCTGCGGGAAGAACGAATCATTACAATTTTGACCTGAACCGTGACTGGGCCTGGCAAACGCAGGCGGAGACACGGCAACGGATGAAACAGTATTTGCAGTGGATGCCCCATGTGCATGTGGATTATCATGAGCAGGGCATCAATGAGCCTTATTATTTTGCCCCGGCCGCAGAGCCTTTTCATGAGGTGATCACTCCGTGGCAAAGGGAGTTTCAGACGACCATTGGAAAGAATAACGCAAAATATTTTGACAGTAATGCCTGGCTGTATTTCACCAGGATACGATTTGATCTTTTTTATCCATCTTACGGGGATACGTATCCCACTTTCAATGGTTCCATTGGTATGACCTATGAACAGGGAGGCATTTCCGGCGGTCTTGGTGTAATGAATGATGAGGGGGATACACTCACCCTAACCGACAGGGCCCTCCATCATTATACCACTTCACTCAGCACAATCGAAATCTCTTCACTTAATGCTGGTAAGCTGGTAAAAGAATTCAGAAAGTATTTCAATCATGCTGTAAGCAACGGGGTGGGAGAGTATAAAGCTTACATTATTAAGCATGATTCCCAAGATGCCCAGCGTACGGATAAGCTGATGGACCTGCTGGATAAAAATGGCGTTCATTATTCCACCGGAAGCGGCTCGGGCAGGGGTTACAATTATCATACAGGCAAAGAAGAGCCTTTTACCATTAACAATAATGATATTGTTATCAGTACATACCAGCCCCGCTCGGCAATGGTGAAAGTATTGTTTGAACCCGTATCGAAATTGTCTGATTCGGCAACCTACGATATCACTGCATGGTCGCTTCCGTATGTATATGGGCTTTCGGCTTATGCCAGTAAAGAAAAAGTAACAACCGGCGGGCCGGTGATAAAAACCAAAGTGGTAAACAGCGGTACCGAATACGGGTATGTGATGCCCTGGAATGGGGTAAGAACGGTAAAGACCGTTGCACAGATGATGAAGAAAGGTGTGCTGTTGCGTTATTCCGAGGCGCCGTTTGTAGTAAACGGCAACAGGTTTGACCGCGGGGCGGTCATCATCCTGAAAACAGCCAACCGGAAATTTGGAAACGATTTATGGAATGTGGTGAGAGCGGTTGCCGATGAACATAATATTCAGCTTTATCCTGTTACCACCGGCCTGGTGGATAAGGGTTTTGATTTCGGCAGCGATAGGGTACACCCGATGAAGGCCCCCCGGATTGTGATGATAACCGGGGATGCCATCAGCACTACAGCCGCCGGGGGCATCTGGAGTTTTTTTGAACAGGAACTGGACTATCCGCTTACACAGATAAGCACCAGCGATGTGCAGCGTATTGACTGGAGCAAAGTGGATGTGGCAATTATGCCGGACGGCAATCACCGCTACCTGAACGATAAAGATGTGTCAGAAAATTTTAAGAACTGGATTAAAAAAGGAGGCCGTGTAGTGGCCCTGGAGTCAGCAGCAGCCCAACTGGCGAAAGCTGAAATTGCCTTCAAAGCCAAGAAAGGGGAGGAGACTGAAAAAAAGGATAAGGAAAAAGATAAGGCGGGTTATGATGCACTGAACAGGTATGAAGAGAGGGAAAGAGATGCCTTATCCGGCATCACTGCGGGGTCCATTTACCGGATAGAGCTGGACAATACGCATCCCCTTGCCTTTGGCTATCCGAATTATTATTATGCATTAAAACAGGATGATTACCTGTATGAATTTCTTGGTGAGGGCGGCTGGAATGTGGGCGTCATCAAAAAAGATAACCAGGTGGCGGGATTTGTAGGGTCCAGCCTCAAATCAAAACTCAAAGACGGGTTGCTTTATGGTGTGCAGCAGGTTGGCAACGGAACGGTTACCTGTCTTTCAGATGATGTTATCTTCCGGAATTTTTGGGAAAATGGCAAGTTGCTTTTTTGTAATGCAGTGTTCCTGGTGGGCAATGACTAAGGTACCCGTACCGGAATGCAAACCCGGGGTTAAAACCCCGTTTTACTTTACAGATGGCAGCAGTACCTGGTATTGTTCGTTTATATTCGCTGATAATTTTGACTGGAATGAGAAAACTGATTCTTCTTTTGTCTTGTACCTTGTGGCTTGTTGTCCTGAGCTTGCCAAAGGGAGTCTATTCACAGGCACCCCAAAGCTGGACCTCCTCCGAAATGTACCAGGCTTTACGAAAGCTGAATGTGCTGGGATCTGTTTTATATATAGCAGCGCATCCTGATGATGAAAACACCCGGCTGATCTCTTACCTGTCCAAAGACCGGCTGTACAGAACAGGTTATCTTTCACTTACAAGAGGTGATGGGGGCCAGAACCTGATTGGCGATGAACAGGGAATTGAACTGGGCCTTATCAGGACACAGGAACTGCTGGCTGCACGGCGTATTGACGGGGTTGAACAATTTTTTACAAGGGCTTACGACTTTGGTTATTCCAAAACACCGGAAGAGACTTTTACCAAGTGGGATAAAGAGAAAATATGGAGTGATGTGGTTTGGGTGATAAGAAAATATCAGCCGGATGTGATCATTAACCGTTTCCCGGTAACAGGAGAAGGCGGTCATGGCCATCATACCGCATCGGGAATTTTGGCCAATGAGGCTTTTGAGGCGGCGGCTGATCCGAATCGTTTTCCCGGGCAGTTGAAAGATGTTTCAGTCTGGCAGGCAAAAAGGGTCTTGTGGAATACTTTCAATTTTGGCGGTACGAATACTACAAGAGACGACCAGTTTAAGATAGATGTTGGCGGATATAATCCTTTATTGGGAAAAAGCTATGGGGAAATATCTGCCGAAAGCCGCAGCCAGCACAAAAGCCAGGGTTTTGGTGTGCCTGCTACAAGGGGCGAGGCGCTTGAATATTTCAAGGCAACCAGGGGTGACCAGCCGGTTACTGATTTGATGGACGGAGTTGACCTGACATGGAAAAGGGTGCCCGGAGGTGAAGTGATTCAGAATATGGTGGACAGCCTAGCTGCCTCATTTGACTTTATTCACCCTGAGAAATCGGTAAAGGGTTTAGTGGGATTATACCAGAAGCTGAATGTAATGCCTGAAGGTTACTGGAGAAACAAAAAACTGACTGAAACAAAACAATTGATAGAGCAATGCAGCGGTTTGTTTTTAGATGCAACCACTTCGGAACAGTTTGCAGTGCAAACCGATTCTATCCGGTTCAATTTTGTATTCAATAACCGGCTTGGAGCTGATGCTGTTTTGCAAAAAGTGACCTTGGATAATTTCGACAGCAGCTTTTCCCGCCGGCTGGAGAAGAACAGGAATTTCAGCTTTTCAAAAACCCTGCTTGTTCCGGCTGATAAACCCATTACCCAGCCTTACTGGCTGGAGAAGAAAATGGAAGAGGGATATTTTAATGTAACCAACCAGTTATTGATAGGCCAGCCTGACGTTCATTCAGCTTACAATGCCTTTATACAAATAGAGATTTTTGGTGTGGGCTTTAAATTTACAAGGCCTGTTAAATACAAGTTCACTGATCCGGTGAAAGGTGAATTATATCAGCCCTTGGTGGTTATTCCCCCGGTGCTGATTGAACCGGACAGCCCGGTAAAGATTTCAACAGTTAATAACAGTTTTGAAGGTGTTCTGAACCTGACAGGGAAGAAAAAAGGTTTTCAGACATTCTTGAATGACGTAGACCGGGAACAGCCCGACGATGTGAAAGTAAAATATAGTCCTGACAAACTGGTATTCATTGAAAAAAACAAATCAATACTTGTCAGCTACTCTATACAGGCTGGAAAAGATAATGAGTACCGTTTTGCTGTTGATGCGAATAACGGAAGAAAAGATGCTTATCATGTGGGTATGAAGGGAATAAAATATGACCACATACCTTATATCAGTTATTTCAATGTGGCTTCTGTAAAAAATCAAAAAATTGACCTTAGGATTTACGGAAAAAAAATCGGTTACATCACCGGGGCAGGCGATAAAGTACCCGAAGCCCTGGAACAGATGGGTTACGAGGTAACGCTTCTTGGGAAAAAGGAGCTTTCAAAAAATAACCTGAACCAGTTTGATGCCATCATCACCGGTGTGCGGGTCTATAACACCCACGACTGGATGAACAATTATTACGATAAACTAATGAAGTATGTACATGAAGGCGGCAACCTGATCGTTCAGTACAATACCAGCAGCAACCTGGGGCCCGTAAGAGCCAAGATCGGGCCTCACCCTTTTACTATTACAAGAACAAGAGTAACGGATGAAAACGCCCCGGTGAAGTTGTTGAAACCAGATCATCCGGCTTTTAATTTTCCAAACAAAATCACAGATGATGATTTTAAAGGCTGGGTGCAGGAGCGGGGCATTTACCATGCAAGTGATACTACAGGCAAATTTGAAAAACTGATTGGCATGGCCGACCCCGGGGAAAAATCAGATGACGGAAGTTTGATAGTAACGAAATACGGGAAAGGCTGGTTCACTTACACAGGTATAGTATTCTTCCGTGAGTTACCTGCGGGGGTGCCGGGTGCCTACCGGCTGCTTGCCAACCTGATTGCACTAAATAAAAAGAAAGGTTTTTGATGGCAGAGGCACAGAAAAAAGGTATTACCAAAAATGAAATGGCCTATATACTGGCCATCATTCTAGGTTTGATTATCGGCATACTGATAAAGCGGATACGGATCGGCATCATGATCGGCCTGGTACTTTGCCTGCTGATCGGGCTATCCGGTATTATGAGGTTTACCAGAAATAAATGAACACACCGGACAACGATAGGGCCCCACTCTTCAAAAGCTGGACAGGCTGGTATGTGCTTGTGATCGCCTTTCTCGCTTTACTGATTATTTTGTTTTACTTCTTCACCAAACGGTTTGCATGAGCCAGCCTGACTGGATAGTACTGATCGTTACGCTGCTGGCCATTATAACCTATGGTTTGTATAAAAGCCGTACTTCCCATAACCTCGATGGGTATTTTCTTTCCAACCGAAGCATGCCATGGGGGCTGGTGCTGCTCAGCATCATGGGTACACAGGCCAGCGCCATTACTTTTCTTTCAGCTCCGGGGCAGGCATATACCGACGGAATGCGGTTTGTGCAGTATTATTTTGGTCTTCCGCTGGCCATGGTGGTTATCTGCATCTTCTTTGTACCCATTTTCAGAAAACTGAAAGTATATACTGCATACGAATATTTAGAAACACGGTTTGATAACAAGACAAGAACACTGACTTCTTTTCTTTTCCTGCTGCAGAGAAGCTTATCAACCGGCATCAGTGTATTTGCCCCTTCCATCATTCTTTCTTCCCTCTTTGGCTGGAATATTTATTATACTAATCTGCTGATGGGGGGGCTGCTCATCATTTACACCATGAGTGGCGGCGCCAAAGCGGTGGCCTATACACAACAATTGCAGCTCATCATCATTTTCACCGGTATGTTCCTGGCGGGCTATATGGTGGTGAACCTGCTGCCGGCAAATGTAAGTTTCACCGATGCGCTGAATATTAGCGGGAAAATGGGAAAGCTCAATGTGATTACAACAGGTATTGAAAACGGCAGATTCAACTGGAGCGACCAGTACAACCTGCTGAGCGGATTGATTGGCGGTTTTTTTCTGGCTCTTTCATATTTCGGCACTGACCAGAGCCAGGTGGGCCGTTACCTCACTGCAAAATCACTGAAAGAAAGCCGGGTTGGCCTGCTGATGAATGGGCTGGTGAAAGTGCCCATGCAATTCGCCATTTTGCTTATCGGGGCGCTGGTATTCACTTTTTACCAGTTCAATAAAGCGCCGGTATTTTTCAATGATGCACAGGTAAGAAAACTGGAACAATCTGTATTTAAAGATTCATTTGCACTGGTAAACAGGCAATATGACGCTCTTACGGATCAAAAGATAAAAGCGGTTACAGCTTATGCCGCTGCTGCAAACAGAAATGATGATGCAGCAGCAACACAATCACTGAATGCACTCAGGCAACTTCAACAGGGCTCTGACAGTCTCCGGAAAAAAGTAAAGAACTGGTTGAATACAAAAGAAGTTGGCGGCGACGGGAATGATACCAATTACATTTTCCTGCGTTTTGTAGTGGATAACCTGCCCGTGGGCCTGGTAGGGTTATTAATCGCGATTATTTTTCTTGCCTCCTGGGGAAGCATTGCAGCGGCCATCAATTCGCTGGCCTCATTATCAATGGTTGACTTTCACAAGCGGTTTACCAAAAAGAAGGAGACGGGCGAAGATGAATACCAGCTTTCCAAATGGTACACCCTGGCATGGGGTATTTTCTGTATCGTGGTGGCTATGTTTACGTATAATATCGGAAACAGCCTGATTGAAGCAGTGAATGTACTGGGCTCTCTTTTTTACGGTGTAATCCTCGGTGTTTTTCTTGTAGCTTTCTTTATAAAGAAAATCACAAACGGTCATGTGGTTTTCTGGGCCGCTGTGCTAGCAGAGATATTAGTGCTGACGGTTTTTATTTTAACGAAGCAGGAAGTATTTAGAATGGGTTTCCTGTGGCTGAACCCCATTGGAGCTTTCGGGGTTATTCTTTTCAGTTTAGTGCTGCATCCCTCATTCAGGGAAAAGAAAAACTCCGCTTTTTGATGCGGGGCCCTCTTTTTATCCGTTGAAAGAAACCAGGCGTTATTTCAGCGTATTCATGATTTCTTCATTCTGCTTTACAAATTCGGGGAACTTTGTTTCAGTTGCAACACGTATTGCATTTTTGGCAGCTGCCATTGCTTCTTCTTTCTTTCCCATTTTGGCCAGTATCCTTGCTTTCAGCGTATGCACCCAGGGTTGTGCATTGGGGGAAGCATCCACCGCCTTGTTTACCCATGTGAGCGCCTGATTCAGATCTTTTCCGTTGTCAAAATAATAAGATGCTGCTGAATAATAAGGCCTGTTATCCTTGTTCATAATGTTGTCAATGGACTTCATCACTTTGCTGTCCACATCTGCAGTAATCGGGAAGGCTAAATAAACTTTGTCCCACATCAGGCTCAGGTTACAACTGTTGCTCTTCATATCGTCAAAACTGATGGTGAAGGTTTCGATAGGAAAAGGCAACTGCATGGGTACAACATTTACCCTCACCACATCCTGCTCCTGCTTATAAGCATTGGGGCTGGTTACATCGGTTTGTTTGCTGATGATGATAGTCCACTCTTTTTCGCCGGGGATGGAAAGTAAACCGTATTTACCTGCAGGCACTTTAGTTCCGCCGATGGTCACTTCCTCACCAAAATTAAGGGTAGTGGCCTGGTTGGCGCCGGTACGCCATACCTGTCCGTAAGGTACCAGGTCGCCAAATACTTTACGGCCCTTGATACCCGGGCGGGAATAGGAAAGTTCAATGGTGGACAGCCCGAAATTTTGTTTTAAAGTTTGTGTAGGGCTGGGTTGCGGCGTTGTCAGCGTTTGTGCATCAGCAGTCAAAAAAGCAAAAGCAGCCACAGCTGCGATAAATATTTTTTTCATACAAGCATGTTTTTAGAGAAGGCAAAGGTAGGGCAAAAGGGGAGTTGGTAGTTATTAGTTAGAAGTCAGGAGCCATTAACCCGGATGAGTGGCTCAAATCAGATTTGAAATGGCAGCCATTATTTAGCAACCCGGTTTCAGGGCTCAGAATTCAATTGTAACGGTTGTACGGCCTTTTTTGTTGGCGGCCCTTTTCCATTTCGGCCCTTCCTTTACCAGCCGGTTGCCTTTAGCAAACTCCTGGAGGGTTTTAGAAAGCAAGGTATCATTTCACAGCCGGTTAGTGATTACGGGGCTGGTTTCTACCGGTCCTTATTTTTAAAATGACAAAACTGCTTTATGTCCAAAAAAATTCAACTCAGTATTCCCAAACCCTGTCATGAGGACTGGAATGCCATGACGCCAGTTGAAAAGGGAAAATTCTGCGGCTCCTGCCAGAAACAGGTTATTGACTTCAGCACTATGAGTGACCGTCAGGTGGCAGAGTTTTTCAAAAAGCCCTCCACAGGTTCTGTATGCAAAAGGGTTATGACCGGCCAGCTTGATCGGGATATTGAAATTCCCAAAAAAAGGATACCCTGGCTGAAGTATTTTTTCACCATTGCGCTGCCCGCATTCTTTGTTTCTGTTAAAGCCGGCGCTGACCATTCAATGGGAACAAACCGAAGAAGGCTACTATACCCTTCAGCTTATAAATTCTTCAGGTCAGGCAGTGTATCAAAAAGAAATATGGATTGATGCCGGGGCCAGGTTGCTGAACCTTGAAATACCCCGGGTGGCTGCAGGGAACTATTTTCTCGTATTGGTCAATAAAGAAAGCGGCAGGAAGTATGCTGAGAAGATAATTATTCAGTAGCGGCTAAGTGCTTCATCTTAGTTTACCAAAATAGCGGCGGAATTCGGAAATTTCCCTGTTGGTATTACGATTGCATCACCGGATTTGATTCTTATTTTCGTGGTATATTTTAATCCTTTAAAACAATACCTTATGAAAAAGCTCTTCCACTTATGCCTGCTGGCTGTAATTTCAGCCGGTTTTATTTCCTGTACCAAATCAGCCGGCGACAGGGCTGCCCCTGTTTCTGAAAATGCAAAAATGTCCCGTTCAAGAGAATCCGCGAACCTCTATGAATTGTGAACAAAAGTATTTAATGAAATTAATGAACCCAGGCCTACCGTATTGGGCAATCCTGACTCCTATCTTTTTGAAGGAGACCAGGCAGTATTCTATGTTATCGTTTCAGATGAGCCTCCTTCGGATGCCTATACCGGTTCGCTGAACCTGGTGGATGAAGCTACCGGCAACACCATCCAGACCATTCACCTGCTCCCGATGTATGCTCCCGAAGCTGCCAATCTAAATGTTCCCAGAGATGTGGCTCCGCATCCTTTTATGTTTGCTGCCGTCGATATTGACAGCCAGTATACTGGCAGAACCGTTGCGCTGCAGTCTACGATTCAGCTGCCTACCGGTGAAGTATCAACAGCCACATTGCCATCCGCATTTATCGTTCAATAATTTTCTGATCATATTATTTTTATCCGAAACCCTCCATGTACACGGAGGGTTTCTTATTTAAATGCAGGATGAAACTGCTCCAGGGTTTTACGGAGAAAATCCCTGTCAAGGTGAGTATAAATTTCTGTAGTGGTGATGCTGGCATGGCCGAGCATTTCCTGAACTGCCCGCAGGTCGGCGCCGCCCTTTATCAGGTGGGTGGCAAAGGAATGGCGGAACGTATGCGGTGAAATTGTTTTTTTGATACCCGCTTTCAGGGCAAGGTCTTTGATAATATAAAATATCATTACCCTTGACATTTTACCACCGCGGCGGTTGAGGAAGAGAATATCCTCATTACCTTTTTGCGGCAACAGTTGCGGCCGGATATTATTTTTATAGATTTTAATATACTTTACAGCGCTGCTGCCGATGGGTACCAGCCGTTCTTTGTCGCCTTTGCCCGTTACCCGGATAAAGCCCACATCCAGGTATAACTGGGAAATGCGCAGCCCCGTTACTTCGCTTACCCTCAGGCCACAGCTGTACATGGTTTCCAGTATGGCTTTGTTTCTTCCCCCTTCCGGTTTGCTCAAGTCAATAGCGGCGATTATTTTTTCTATTTCATCAAAGCTGAGGGTATCGGGCAATGTTCTTTTTAGTTTGGGAGCTTCCAGGAGAGCGGTGGGGTCTGTTTTGCAAATGTCTTCCAGCAGGCAATATTTATAAAAGGCCCTGATACCGGAAATTGCCCTTGCCTGTGAAGTGTCGCTCATACCAAGGCCTGCGATCCATTTAACAAACTGTTGCAGGTCTTTCAGGGTAATATCCCCCGGGCTCTTCAGGTTGTTTTTTTCCTGCAGGAAAACTGTAAGGTGCTCTATATCCCGCAGGTAAGCTTCAACCGAATTGGCGGAAAGGGATTTTTCCAGTTGCAGATAGGTTTTAAAACCTTTTTTGTAGGGCTCCCACATCGGTTAAGAATCCAAAATGCAAATAAAAAATCTCAGTTACTCCAGCGCAATCTTCTTCTCCAGTTCCTTCCATTCATTATCCACTTTTACTTTTACCCAGATTCTTTGACTGGTTACATTTACCGAATCAATAAATTCATGGATGGCATCATAGTCAATATCCAGCGCCTTGCCAAATGTCATCATAGCCTTTTTACCTGAACGCACCTGCTCCACATAGATATTGCCCCTGTCGGTGTAGGCTATCATATCTTCGGCTACGGCAAATTTGGGGTCAAAACTGTTGATGCCGCTGCTGCGTTTGCTGATATTGCCGGTTTTGCTGAATGGCAGTTTTATCTGGAAACCACGCCCTGTTACACAGTCATTAAAAAGGAGGCAGACAGAAGAAGTGTCGTTGAATATGCAGCGAATAAAATCTTTATTGATTTTTATTCCCTCAAAGCCAAACGCCGTTTTCAGGCTGGCGCCCATCGCATCGTGGCTGCGGATGATGCTTTCCGGGCCGCAATTGGCAGCTGTAATATAAACAGAAGGATTCAGTACATGTTCGCCTTCGAATTTCAGCGTATCAGTAAGGCAGGCAGTATCACAAAAAGTTGCTGCTTTCGATGAGGAAGACCTGCAGCCAACCATAATCCAAATACCGGCAACGGCGGCAACTACTGCAAATACATATCGCATATAAAGCAAGTTTGATTCAGACAAATGTAACCATTGATGTCATAACCGGGTAATAATATTGATACAGCCTTGTGCTGCTTTTATCGTTTGTTCATTTCTATTATCTTCGGCGCATGGCGATGAAAGAACCTGTAAACCTCCGTTCGTACAAAAAGAAAATGCTCAGAAACAGGAACCGCTTCCGGAAGTTCCTAACCCGTATTGAAAAAAAGCTCCTGCCGGGATTGCAGGCTCTTCTGCCGGCACTGGAAAAAAGAGTTTGGAATGAACCAGACTGTTTGCAATGCGGCAAATGCTGTAAAACCATGAGTCCCACTTATACAGAAAAGAATATCAAAAGAATTTCGGCCCACCTGAAGATGAGCGAAGAGGCTTTTAAGCAAAAATGGCTGCGGCAGGAGCGGGGTGGCGACTGAGACTGGCTGAATAAGAAAGCACCCTGCCAGTTCCTGGATTTGCGTACCAATATGTGCACCATTTATGAAGTAAGGCCCACTGACTGTGCAGGATTTCCCCATCAGCAAAAGAAACTGAAAGGTTATATGCATGTTCATAAACAAAATGTGGAACTCTGTCCCGCCACCTATAAAATGGTAGAAAAAATGAAGCAATGGGCCGGCGGTGAGCTGGTAATCTCCAAAGCGGAGCAGCAAAAGCACTTTCTTTACCGGGGCATAAGAAAGATATAACATAGATGCCGGAAACCTGGTGCACCTGGTTTACAGATAAACGTCTTCTATCAGAAAGAACTCCGCCTTTCCGCCGGGTTGCAGGGTGATGGAAAGAATGTCGTATTGTATCCACGGGTGACCGGGATTCAGATGCAGGTATTCATTGGCTGCTTTTTGCAGGTATTTAAATTTCTTCCTGGTTACGCTGTCTTCAGGATGGCCCAGCGATGAGGCTTTTTTTGTTTTTACTTCCACAAAGTGCAGAAATTTTCCCCTCGCAGCTATGATATCTATTTCGTGGTGCAAATGACGCCAGTTGCGGTGCAGGATTTTATAACCCCGTCCGGCAAGCCATTCGGCCGCCATGGCCTCGCCTGCTTTGCCCAGATCATTGTGGTCAGCCATGCCTTATCTTTACTTCAATATTAAAAAAAATCGTTCATGCCGGGGATATATCCGTTGAAAGGAGTGATAAAACATTACGACTGGGGCGGGAATTCCTTCATCCCTTCTATGCTGCAGCATGAGAACCCCGGGCAGCTGCCATTTGCTGAATACTGGATGGGCACCCATCCCGTAGGAATGGCACTGGTGAAAACGACTGAAGGCGAAAAGGAACTTATTTCGCTTACCGGTTTGCTTTCTTTTCTGTTCAAAGTGCTGGATGTAAAAGATATGCTGTCCATCCAGGTACATCCTTCAAAGCAGGCGGCCGAAAAAGCATTTGCCAGGGAAAATGCGGAAGGCATTCCGCTGCATTCGCCGCAACGGAATTACAGGGATGCCAATCATAAACCGGAACTGATGGTGGCCCTGGGCGATTTTTGGCTGCTGCATGGCTTCAAGCCGGCAGAAGAACTGGTTTATACGTTGCTGAATGTAACGGAGCTAAGGGAATTGCTGCCGGTATTCAATCAATCGGGTTATGCCGGTTTATATAAGCACATTATGGAAATGCCGCAGGCGGAAGTGAACCGGATCCTGCAGCCCTTGATCCATAATCTCTCATCCGTTTATCAAAACAGGGAACCCGACCGGTACGATGAAGATTTCTGGGCGGCAAAAGCAGCTAACCTGTTTACTAAAAATGGCAATATTGACCGCGGCATATTTTCCATCTATTTGTTCAACCTGGTTCATTTAAAAGAAGGGGAGGGAATTTTTCAGGGTGCAGGGGTGCCTCATACATACCTGGAGGGCCGGAACGTTGAAATTATGGCCAGCTCGGATAATGTCCTTCGGGGCGGCCTCACCACCAAGCATATTGATGTAAAAGAACTGATGAAACATGTAAAATGCGAAGCTGTTTATCCCGAAATTCTCACTGCGGAAAACGGCACAGGTTCTCTGCTGAAATACAAAGTTCCCGTGAGCGACTTTGTGCTGGAAAAAACAGAACTGGCAGCCGGCGACACAATAAATCTGCAGGCAGAGTCGTCAGAAATTTTGCTGGTAACGGAAGGAGAGGTGCAGGCTGGCGGTATAACGCTTAAGCCCGGACAACCTTCGGCCATTGTGCTGGCAGGAACTGATTATACTTTGAAAGGTGTGGCTGCCCGTACCGTAGTTTTCAGGGCGGGGCCGGGCTGTTAACAGCCGTTGATAAATAGCCCTTTCAATTGGGGCAATTCGTTTATTTTTGCACTCACTTAATTATTACAGTTATGAAGGCAAATGGTCGAATCATTCTTTTTACCCTGCTGCTAATTGTGCTGCAAACGGCCTGTAAATATTTTTTTGCAGCGGAGCCGGCCTGGTCCGGATTTTCACCATTCATTGCCATTGCTCTGTTCTCCGGGTTTATCATAAAACAGAGGAATTTATCCTTCCTGCTGCCTTTGCTGGCATTGTTTATCAGCGATGCTATTATTCATGTTTTATACCTTAACGGGGACTTTGCCTTTGCAGGGTTTTATCCCGGTCAGTGGAAGAATTATTTTGTGCTGCTTGGCTGCACCCTGATGGGCTGGATACTGAGAGCGAAAAAATATTCCACCCTGGCTGCTGGTGCTTTGGCAGCGCCCACATTATTCTTTCTTATTTCCAACTTTATGGTTTGGCAGGCTGCAACGGAGGCTGTTTATTCAAAAACATTCAATGGCCTTATGACATGTTATGAAGCCGGCCTGCCTTTTTACAGGAATTCGTTAATTGCAACCATTGTATTCCTGCCCGTGATTTTGCTGCTGTATAATTATTTTACAGGGGAAAAAGCAGAACTGAGACTGGTCTGATCCATTCATTTTAAGGAAATATCAGAATAACTCTTCATTGCCGGAAGTAAAACCTTTGTCTTCAAGCAAGGTATGGTGCAGGCTATCTGCCGCCTCGGTTGCCAGTTCATCACAACGGTTATTGTATGGATTGTCGGCATGGCCTCTTACCCAAATAAATTTAATTGTGTGTTTTTTTGAAAGCAGGTAAAATTCTTTCCACAGATCCGGGTTTTTTTTCTTGCCTTTAAAATTTGTTTTGATCCAGGTGTTCAGCCAGCCTTCTACCCATGCTTTTACCACATATTGGCTGTCGGAATAGATCGTCACCTTCATTCCCTCTTTCTTCAGCGCTTTGAGTCCGGCAATTACGGCCATCAGTTCCATGCGGTTATTGGTGGTGAGTTTATAGCCCTGCGATAATTCTTTCCGGTGGGTACCGCTCATGAGGATGACGCCATAACCACCGGGGCCGGGATTGCCTCTTGAAGAGCCGTCAGTGTAGATAGTAATAGAGCTGTGCATTATTGTTTTAGGATTTTTCCAACTCTTTGAGTCTTGTCATGCCGAGGTACGAGGCATCTCAAAGGTTTCCAAAATATTTTCTGTAGTAGTCTTTGAGACTCCTCCTTCACCTGCCTGCCGTCAGGCAGTTCGGAGTGACAAGACCCACTAAACTTGAAAAACTCCCGTCTTCAATTCATTGATCATGGGGTTACAATTTGCCGCTGCAATCCCTTCACTAATCACTTTTCTCGTCTCCACCGGGTCAATAATAGCATCCACCCACAATCTTGCCGCAGCATAGTAAGGCGAAGTCTGTTTATCATAGCGGCTCTTTATTTTCTTCAGCAGTTTTTCTTCAGCCTCCGGTGTTATCACTTCTCCTTTTGCCTTCAGCGATGCTTCCTCAATCTGCAAAAGTGTTTTCGCCGCCGCATCGCCTCCCATCACAGCGATCTTTGCCGTAGGCCATGCATAAATAAACCGGGGATCGTAGGCTTTGCCGCACATGGCATAGTTACCGGCGCCGTAACTGTTGCCAATGATGATGGTGATCTTTGGTACCACTGAATTCGCCACCGCATTCACCATCTTTGCCCCGTCTTTAATGATGCCCGCATGTTCACTGCGGCTGCCTACCATAAAACCGGTAACATCCTGCAGAAACACCAATGGAATTTTTTTCTGATTACAATTCAGAATAAACCTTGCAGCTTTATCAGCGCTGTCATTATAGATAACACCGCCCATCTGCATCTCACCTTTTTTAGTTTTTACAATCAACCGTTGATTCGCCACAATACCAACAGCCCATCCGTCAATCCTTCCATAACCACACACTATCGTTTTACCATAATCAGGTTTAAATTGTTCAAACGATGATTCAGGTTCTTCACTTGTGCCTTGTGCCTTGTTCCTTGTGCCTTCAGCAGCATCTACAATACAGTCAATAATATCTAAAACATCATAAGGTTTACCATCCGATGGAAAGATGCCATACAGTTCTTCCGCTTTTTTCCCTGCCCGTCCGGCAGGCGGGTTCGGCGCTTTTGATTGTATCCTGTCAAACCCGGCTTTTGGTTTTTCGCCGAGCATACTCATCATCTTTTTAATATGATCCATGCATTCCTGCTCGGTCCTGAATTTATAATCGGCAATACCGCTGATCTCCGTATGTGTTGCCGCACCACCGAGGGTTTCATTATCTATGTCTTCACCGATGGCGGCTTTCACTAAATAAGGCCCGGCCAGGTAAATAGAACCCTTGCCTTCCACCATCAGCGTTTCATCACTCATGATGGGCAGGTAGGCGCCGCCCGCCACGCAGGGGCCCATTACTGCTGCTATTTGTGTAATGCCCATGCCGCTCATCACCGCATTGTTGCGGAAGATGCGGCCAAAATGTTCTTTGTCGGGAAATATTTCATCCTGCATCGGCAGGAAAACACCGGCGCTGTCCACCAGGTAAATAACAGGCAAATGATTTTCCATCGCTATCTCCTGCAACCGCAGGTTCTTTTTACCCGTGATGGGAAACCAGGCACCCGCCTTCACGGTCTGGTCGTTGGCGAGGATCACACACTGGCGGCCGCTTACATAACCTATACCGGCAACGGTACCACCTGCCGGGCAGCCTCCCTGTTCTTCATACATATCGTAACCGGCAAAAGCGCCGATCTCAATAAAAGGCGCATCGGTATCGCAGAGGTAAGCGATCCTTTCTCTCGGCGTCAGTTTATCCTGGCTGCGCTGTTTCTCCATCGCTTTTTTACCGCCGCCCTCGTATATCTTTTCCAGCTTGCGGCGCATATCGCTGAGGCTGAGTTTCAGTTGGTCCTCGTTTTTGTTGAATTCTAAATTCATTGGGAGTTGTTGATGGGCAAAGATAACCGCATTAGGAAACTTCCCCGCCTGGGCAGGGCGAACTGAGTAAGCTTACTTCTTTGAGAAGTTGGGGTGGGTTATGGGCTGTCATCGTTCGGCCTGCCTTCGGGAGCCTTGGCGCAGGCAGGTTCGCTGCGCTGCTGTAGTTCCGGCTGTTCGCTACAAGTCCTCGTTACGCTTCGCTTCACTGCGGGCTTTCCGCTTCCATCCGGCAGCCTTTGGGCTAAGAATGTCTATTGAACAAATTAAACATGTTACTTTGTAGCCTTCCCTGAGATGTTCAATAAATATAAAAAATTCTTTTTTGTTCGGCTGAGATTTCATCTCAGTCCGGCTCCTCAGAGCCGTCTTTAATAAGGCTTTTTGCCTTTGTTTGTCTTCAAAAGAATAAACGGCCTTTGTTGGTGTTGCGTCAGTCTTGTGAACAGCAATTACACCGACAAACGAATAGAGGAAACCTTCACTCCGGCCGTCATGCCTCTGCCGATGCAGACAAATCCGGCAGATAAATTGCCTTTTTGTTAAGCCAGGAGAGCAAGGCGATTGACGAGCCTTTAAAACCGGTCAATTCAATCATTCCGGGGAAATAAAAAACTCCGGAACTGTTCCGGAGTTTTATTGCAAACGCATCTTTTTATTTTGAACTCAGATCAGCCCGGAAAAACAGCATTTCATTCCATCGTTTTTCCACGCATTCGGCATAATCTTCCAGCCAGCGGCTCTAGGCATCTTCGCCATAAATGGCATTGTATCTTTCATTAAAGGGTTTTCTGTAAGAGGGATCCAGTTCTTTCAGCCCGGCTTTCAGACGGGGAACAGTGGTGATCTGCGGCTCACCGGAGTTGATTGAATTGTAAACAGCCACAGTTTCATTACCGGCTTCCCATACTTTTTTCATCTTTCTGATCAGCGTATTCAGCTGAGCGATCATTCCGGGTTTAGGGTAGGTATGGGCAATAATAATCTTATCTGTATAATCCGTAAGCTGTACGGTGCTCATCTCTGCATTAAACTGGCTGTAAGATGATGTGCCTTCTCCGGTGGTAAGCGGGGCTACATTTTTGCTCCAGTCTAACTGATGCTACACGCTTATTTGGCCGCGGCCATCCATGGCATCCCAGCTGGTTGGGCCTTCTGTAACATGATAGGCGCCGGATTCAGGACCTGACTGTACTTCAAATACCCGCCATTTAACATCCCCTGTATGGTATTTCTGGGCATGTGCGGCAAGGGCTTTTTCAAATCCAACAATTTTGTCGGCTTTGGGTGTAACCCGGAATGTGCTGATGACATTTTTGTTTTGGCCTGCTGCCAATAACGGAGCAAGCATGATGAAAAGAAAAATCTTTCTCATGTCTTAAGTTTTTGGTGGTTAATAAATGCAGGGGATTGTTAGAACAGGGCGGAAGAATATGTAATATAGAGATAAAAACTAATGGAACAGTTTCTGCTTCCGTTTATTTTTTATTCTTTCACCAGGCAACAATCCGCAAAAGCCTGCTGCTGCCGCTTTATATAATTAAAAACTATGGCCATGTCATAAGCGTTTTACAAATCACCCTGCAATGCATTAGCAGATAATCTGTAACTTTCCTTAAATCGTTTACCATGCGACGAACCGCTATATTGCTTTATTGTGTTTTTACGAACGTCTTGTTTGCTCAAAACCTGAAATCAGGCGGCCGGCTGAAACCGGAACAGGCTATTATGGATATCCGCCACTATACCGTGGCGCTGGAAGTTGATCCCGTGCAGAAGAAAATCAGCGGTTATACAGAAATTGATCTAAACCTGCTGAAACCATCGGCTGTTTTACTGTTCGATTTGTGGCATGGGCTTACGGTCGGTAAAATTTGGGTAAACGGGAAGGAGCAGTTGTTTGAACATACCGGCGATGATTTGATACAAATATCAATGGCAAATACATTGCCTGAAGGAAAGGTAAAAGTAAAAATTGCCTATGGAGGCGCCCCCGGCGTGGCATCCCGGCCTCCCTGGGTAGGAGGGTTTCAATGGGAAAAGGATACAAAAGGCAATCCCTGGATATCCATCACCTGCCAGGGAGAGGGGTCCAAAATATATTTTCCCTGCAAAGACCATCCCAGCGATGAGCCCAATGAAGGGGCAGATATGATCATCACCGTGCCCAAAGACCTGGTGGTAACGGCGCCGGGCCTGCTGCAAAAAGTAACTACAAAAAAAGATAAGGCGACCTATCACTGGAAAACAAATTATACCATCAGCAACTACTGCATATTATTCAATGCCGGCAAATACAAAGTGGCCAAAAGAATGTATACAACGGTAAACGGAAACAAAGTGCCGATGGAATATTATGTGCTGGAAGAAAACGCTGACAAGGCAGAAAAACTGCTCGACCTGTTTGAACAGTCAAGCAAAATACTGGAAAAATATTTTGGAGAATACCCCTGGGTAAAGGAGCGTATTGCAGCCTGCGAAACGCCGCACCTGGGCATGGAGCACCAGACCAATATTGCCTATGGCAATAAATACCGTTATGAAAAGCTGGGAGGCAAAGATTTTGACTGGCTGCTGCACCATGAATACGGACATGAGTGGTGGGCCAATAAAGTAACCAACCGTGACTGGGCCCATATGTGGATACAGGAAGGAGTTTGTGTTTTTGGTGATGCCATGGCCACCCGGGAACTGGCCGGCGAAGAAGCTTATTTGAAACGTATGCAGCAAACAGCCAGAAGCACCCAGAACAGGTTCCCGGTGGTAAGGGGAGAAGAAGTGGATTCAGACAGCGCCTATCATGGCGACATTTACGGAAAGGGCGCCTTTTTCATGCATACTCTTCGTTATGTAATGGGCGATGATATTTTCTTCCCCACGCTGATGAAACTGGCTACCGGCCCGCAATACACTTATGATAACACGGTGGTGACGGCAGATGTGGAAAAACTCTTCAGCGGGGCTTATGGCAAAAGTCTTCAGCCCCTGTTTCATCTTTTTCTGTATACCACGGACAAGCTGGAAATACATATCCGGCAAACCGGTGATGATAAGTACTATGTAAAATTTTTGAACCTGGATATGGCCATACCGCTGGATATTGTAACCGATGCAGGCAGAAAGCGGATGACAGTGGATAAAAAAGGGATCAGTATAAACAGTAAAACACCGCCACAGGTTGACCCCGATGTTTTTTATCTGAAAAAACTGATCATAGAATAACCAATATTGTACATTATTATTTCTTCTTCAATTCATCAGCCAGGTTGCTGAAGGTGTTGAAGGGTCCCTTTTCGGCAAAACTGTTGGCCAGCCAGGAAGGTAAACTGCCACCGGGATCCACTTCCAGTATATAAACAATATGAAGGGTGCCGGCTGTGGGCATAGTTACTTTCCAGGAGGCTTTATAATGAGGAATTCTTTGCAGACCGGGAAATTCAGGCAGATAGCCCTTTTGGTGGCTGCCATTTATAGTCAGGAATTTCGGGAGGCTGTCAGTTTTTAACTGCATACGAATAATGACATCCCGGTTATCAAACGGAAAAGGCATGGGCGTTTTCGAGTAATAAATAAAGTCATACTGGCTGTTCTTTTTCAGTAACTGGCTCCGTTTGTTGTTGTAGATCCACTTGCTGAATCCGGATACATTGGTGAGCAGCGCAATCAGTTTTGTATAAGTGCCGCCATGGGTGCAATCCACTTTTACCGCTTTGAAGGATGACCCGCTTACTTCTGAAGTATATCCGTTGATGCCGTTCTTTGATTTTTGCAGTTTCCAGGCGTACTGTGCATTAGCCGAAATACCAAATAAGAAACAGGGAATAAGAAGAAAGGTCGTTATTGTACTGGAACGATTTTTCATGGCCATAGGCGAATATACGTTTTACAGGAACAGGGTGCGACGCTTGCAGGAGTTAAGTCCCCTCTTTTTGTTTTACTTAACAATTGAAATTACTTCAGTAAATATAAATGGCGACAGGAAAATTCAGGTACTGATTCCTTAATAATTTTTCCCGAAAAACTTTTGATGAGGTTTTTCATGCATGCAGTTTGTAATTACGGCATGAAAAATTAATTGCTGATCTGCCGGTTTTTCATAAAAGAGTTAATAAGGCAGCCTTTTGAATTCACCAGCCATTATCCGGAATGGCCAGCAGCGGAATATTGGTGTGGTAAGACATTTTCTTTGTCATGCTGCTGTTGAAGATGCTGCCTATCAGGGTTCGCTTATGCGTCAGCATCACCAGCATTTCAATCTGGTTGCTGTCAATCCAGTTTTGCAGGCTTTCCCTGAAACGGCGGCCCGCCAGGTGCACCGCATGAATTTCCGTTCCGGGATATTTTTCTTTCAGTGAATCCCTGAATGCAGCAATCTTTTTTTCATGTTCTCCGAAATCTTCCACATAATCGTCGTCGGTATCAGTAAATACGGTTACCTGGATGGAAGAAGCAAACAGGGCGGCAATGGTGATAACAGGTTTCAATATTCTGTCCGGCACATTGAATTTATTGACGGCCAGTAATATTTTACCCGGAACCTTCCAGTTGCTGAGCAGCGGGATGGCCAGTACCGGTACCGGGCTTTTACCGATAACAAGACCGGTGCGGCTGCCATAAATCTTTTCTTTCATTCCTGAACTGCCCATCGTACCCATTACCACCAGGTGGGGTCTGAACTTTTCAATTGCATCAAGGATACTGTTCACCGATGAATCGGCAAAAACTTCGGTATGGATCCTTACCGCTTCGGTTTCAGCAATACTTTTTCGAAGCAGCTCCAGTTTTTCTTTTGCTGCGGCCATGGCTTCCTGTTGCTGGTAAGCCTCTACGGCATGTATCAGCGTTATATCTGCTTTAGCTGCCCTGGCCAGTTGCACGGCATAGTTCAGGGCCTTGCTGGCATTGGGTGAAAAATCGGTGGGTACCAGTATCCGTTTCATTTTTTAGTGTTTTCAAAGTAAAAGAAGTAACAGTTCGGGGTTCTTGTTTTGACTTTAATCAGCAGCAAGGCTGATTTTTCGACTTTTTGGAGCTATATATCCCGATAAAAAGGATATTTAGTACTAAATCAGGTATATGCAATTCATGGTCATCGAAAAATTTCACCCCGGCAAAGTACAGGAGCTGTACCGCCGCTTTGAGGAAAAAGGCAGGATGCTGCCGGATGGGGTAATGTACATTAATAGCTGGATCAACGAAGATGTGACCATTTGCTGGCAGGTTATGGAAGCTGCATCAGCAGAAAAATTACAGGAATGGATAAACAAATGGAATGACCTGGCGGATTTTGAAGTGGTGCCCGTGATTTCGTCTGCACAAGGCAAAGAAAAAGTTCTTTCAGGAACATAGCATAAAGATTTATTTTTACGATCTCAAATATTCAACGTATGAAATTATTTATTCTTCTTCTTGTGAGTTCCTTCCTGTACTGTACAGCCGGTGCCCAATCCAAAATCTCTGTTCCTGACAACTCCAAAAAGAAGGACACGGCAGAAGCTTCCTGCGGGCAGTGCCAGTTTAAAATGCAGGGCAAAGGTTGTAACCTTGCCGTACGCATCAATGGCAAATCCTATTTTGTTGACGGCACCACCATTGACGACCATGGCGATGCCCATGCAGATGATGGTTTTTGCGAAGCCATCCGCAAAGCAGAAGTGCAGGGCGAAGTGGTGAACAACCGGTTTAAAGCCACTTACTTCAAACTATTACCTGTTGCAAAGGCCAAACCTGCCCAATAAGATGTTTTGGATTTATTGGGCAATTATCGTAACCTTTCCCTTTTAAAACCTCTTAAACCAAAACAACATGAGAAAGACCTTTGGTAAGATCCTTGCTGGTGTAATAATGCTTTCTCTTGTAGCAGCTGCCTGCAACAACAAGAAGGATAAAAAATAAGAACCCGCCAAGGAAGATACCACCATCAAAACAGAACCCACGCCTGCTATTCCTGATACCACCCAGATGGACAAGGATACAGGAGATGTGCGCCCGGTTGATCCGAATAAGCCTGGCGAGTAATGTTGCTGCTCTGAAAATCTGATTTCACCCGTCTTTATTTTCAGAGGCGGGTGATTTTATTCTCCGGAACTTTTTTCCAACTGTACTTTGGCCAGTTCCTTACGGTGTGTGCGGCTGTGGATGAGTTTGTGTATCATCCAGTGCTCCAGCCGGTGATGGGCGGGAATAAGTATGGCAGCAAGACCCACAAAAATTAAAATCTCGTAAACCGGAGTATGATTGGTAAGCCGGGCCACGGTCGGATGAAGAAGCAGGGTGAGGTACTCAAACAGGAAGAGCAGGGAAAGCACACCGAGCAACCGAATCAGTTTCAACGGCACGGCAATACGGCTCAGGAATAAAGTAAAGAGAAAAAAACCGGGGATAAAGATGGCAATGAGGAGCATCTGCAATTGCTGAAACCTCTTTTCCCGCTGGATAGCCCTTTCTTCCTCCAGTTCCAGTTGCTGGAAATTATTTGTGATTCTCTTATTTTATCCCTGCTGTTAACCGAATCGTTCAGCCCCCGCATATAATTCACATAAGAAAAAGCGCTGCAGTAAAAATGCTGAAGCTCCGTGACCTCGGATTCCGTGCATGTGAAGGTTATTACAGCCAGCACGAATGCCAGCACCTGGCCCTGCAGCATTACCGAAATGCAGCCAAAGGATGGGATGACGGAAGTGCACCGCGACATGATCCTGTGGGCCGACATTGTACTGGTGAGCACCCCCATCCGGTGGGGCAATCCTTCTTCGCTGTATTTTAAAATGGCAGAGCGGCTAAACTGTGTGCAGAACCAGATTACTATCAGGGACCGGGTACTGATAAAAAACAAAGTGGCTTCTTTCATTATCACCGGCGGACAGGATAACATTCAGCAGGTGGCAGGGCAAATGATGATGTTTTTTACCGATCTCGGATATACGTTTCCCCCTTTTAGTTTTTTGGGGTGGAGCCGGGGATGGACAGCCGAAGACATGGACAAAAACATCCTTCAGTTCAAAAAAAGCGAATACATCCGGCGAACCGTAAAAGAAATTGTAGATAACTGCTTGGAAACGCTGACCAACATCAAACATATTCATACAGAAAATATTAAAGCGCTCAAACCCCACCGCGAAGATTCATTTACCGCAGGCATGCTTAACCCGGATATGAATGTATGATTGCCAATTTATACTTAGCTTTAAAGATTGCAGGCAACCATTGCACACCCAATTTGGGTCTATAAAGCATTACCACACAAACCAGGCGCATGAAAACGATTATTCAGGCTTTTATTCCGCTTATGCTTGCAGGATTTGTACTTCCCGGTGAGGATTGCAGCACATCCCGGCCGCACACCACCCGGCATGACGGGCCCTATGTGCTATACAAAGACAACAAGGTTTTTGTAAAATATATCAACGACGATCACGGCGTTAAAAAAGTGCAGGCCGACAGCCTGCCCCTTGCTCAAAAAGCTGCGCTGACACTGCAGGTAGCCACGGATGATCCGGCAAAAATGTTTATCGTTAAGCTGAAATCTGAGCTGTCAATTGAAAAGACGGATTATTCCGGTGCATCTAAGCTGTACATCCTGTCTGATATCGATGGAAATTTTAGCGCATTTAAAAAGCTGCTGCTCGCCGGCGGCATTATTGATGCCGGTTTCAACTGGACATTCGGCAACGGCCATCTTGTCCTTACCGGAGATTTTGTGGACCGCGGTTCACAGGTAAATGAAGTACTCTGGCTTATCTATTCGCTGGAGGACAAGGCCAAAGCTGCCGGCGGTTATGTGCATTACATTCTTGGCAACCACGAGATCATGAATATGAACGGCGATCTTCGTTATGTTCATCCTAAATATATGGAAAGCGCCGGGCTGCTCAATGAAGGATTCACTTCACTATACGGTGAAAACTCAGAACTGGGCCGCTGGCTGCGTACCAAAAATGTAATGGAAAAGATCAATGATATCCTTTTTGTTCATGGCGGAATATCAGCTCCGGTTAACAGGAAGGAATTTTCCGCAAGCAAGCTGAACAAACTGGTAAGACCGCATTATGCGGACAGCCTGATGGAATTCAAAGACCCTTTTCTTGATACTTTATACAGCGACCTGGGACCTTTCTGGTACAGGGGTTATTATAAAACCAATCCTTCTTCAGAGGCCGGTACGGTTGACAGCACCCTCAGGTTTTACAGGGTGAAGAAAATTGCCACGGGCCATACTGTTATTGCCGATACCATCAGTGCCGTATTTGACGGCAAGGTTATCAATACAGATGTGCACCACGTAAAGGGACATTCAGAAGCCCTGCTGGTGGAAGACGGTAAATATTACCGGGTGCTTCCCTCCGGTGAAACGAAACAGTTGATGTAACATATCGTCTGATTCTACCGGGTGCCTATTAATTTTTACCCTAAAGGATATAAGATTAGCTGGATCTATCAGCATTTTTGCATGAATACCCTTTGTTTAAAACTCAGGGATTATTTTTTTCCGGTTTCAAAACTTTGGCTAATTTGCTCTGAAAGATTTGACACGGACCGGCCGGGTTCGTTTATTGAATAACTATTAAAACCAGCCATGATGAGAAAGCTACTGATCTTTTTATTTACGGTAACCCTTTTTACTGCCTGCAACAACAACAAAGATGACCGCCGGGCAGAACGGGAAAGAGACGACTACCGCAGCCGTAACAAGGAGGAGGATGATAACAACAATGACCCGGGTCGGGAAGACAAATGGTCGTCCGGTGATATCAGCGCTTTTAACAGGGACTGCGAAGAAAGTATGGCCGAAGCTAATCTTGACAGGGAGCAGCTAGACCAGGTATGCTCCTGCCTGCTTGAAAAGTTTCAGGACAGATACTCTTCTTATGCTGACTTGGAAGAAAACGCATCGGAAGATGAAGGGGAAAAAGCCGGAGAAGAATGTCTTGGAAATATTAGGAAGACTGGGGATGATGATAACAATGGGGGCGGGGGGTGGACCCGTTCGGACCAACAGCAATGGATGGATGATTGTGAGTCATCAATAGGTTCAAAAATGAGCAAAGAAAACAGATACGATTATTGCTGGTGTGTAATGGAAAAACTCGAAAGAAGATATTCAAACTACGATAAGATGAACCGTGAAGGTACACAACAGGAAGGCATTGACCTTGGGATAGAATGTAAAGGGAAACTGGGACTTGAATAACACAATATTTTAACCACAATAAAAAAAACCAGCATTATGAGAAAGCTACTGATCTTTTTACTTGCCGGAACCATTTTTACCGCCTGCAACAACAACAAAGACGACCGCCGTTCCGGCAGGGGCACCAACAACAACCGTGATGATAGATATAACAACGAAGAAGGATGGTCATCCCAGGTTGTAAGGGCATTTGTTGACAACTGTGTAGAGGAAGCAGAAAACGGATTTACCCCATCCGAGGCTTTGGATTACTGTGAGTGTATGCAGAAAAAAATTGAAAGAATGTATCCGGATGCAAATGATTTGGAAAGCCTTGATATGGAATCTCCGCGGGTAAAGCAAATGATCGAAGATTGTGCACCCCGCCCCTAAAGAACGGAACAGAATTTTGGATAAAGCCTGTATTCCGGCAATACAGGCTTTTGCTTTTAGGTTTTATCCCCTTTCACGCCTAAATTTGTGCCTCCTAAAAAAGGAAGCAAATGGCCAGATCAATCGCATTCCGGGAAGCGCTGCGTGAAGCAATGAGCGAAGAAATGAGAAGGGATGAAAGGGTGTACCTGATGGGTGAAGAAGTGGCCGAATACAATGGCGCCTACAAGGTAAGTCAGGGAATGCTGGCTGAGTTTGGTCCAAAGAGGGTAATTGACACACCTATTTCTGAGCTTGGTTTTACCGCCGTTGGTGTAGGCTCTGCTCAGAATGGCCTTCGCCCGATTGTGGAGTTTATGACCTGGAACTTCGCCGTGCTGGCTTTAGATCAAATTCTCAACACAGCTTCTAAAATGCTGGCAATGAGCGGTGGGCAAATCAGTTGCCCGATTGTTTTCAGGGGACCCAACGGTTCAGCCGGACAATTGGGCGCCCAGCACTCCACTGCATTTGAAAGCCTTTATGCAAATATTCCGGGAATTAAAGTTGTATCACCCGGCAATGGATATGATGCCAAAGGTTTACTGAAACAGGCTATCCGTTACGAGGAAGACCCGGTGGTATTTATGGAAAGCGAAGTGATGTACGGAGATAAAACCGAAGTTCCGGAGGAAGAATACTATATCGAACTGGGAAAGGCTGATATAAAGAGAGCAGGCCGTGATGTTACCATCGTTTCCTTCAATAAAATGATGAAGGTGGCTCTTGGCACTGCTGCAGAACTGGAAAAAGAAGGTATCAGCGCCGAGGTAATTGATCTCCGCACCATCCGTCCGCTTGACTGGATGACCATTCTGGAAAGTGTAAAAAAAACCAACCGGCTTGTTATTGTAGAAGAGCAGTGGCCTTTTGCATCTGTTTCTTCAGAGATTACTTACCGCATACAAAAAGAAGGGTTCGATTACCTGGATGCGCCCATCCGCCGCATCACCGCAGCTGATGCACCGCTGCATTATGCAGGCAACCTGGTAAACGCCGCACTGCCCGATGTGACCAAAACGGTAAAACTGGTTAAGGAAGTGGTGTATGCAGTAAAATAATTTGTTTGATATTTCGTCATAAAAAGCTCTGCAAACTGCAGGGCTTTTTTATTGAAACGTAGAATTACTAACCCTGAAAAATTTTTTTCGGTTATGGTGCAGCGTTTTGAACAGTAATCTGCATCTTTGCAATGGTTTTTCATAGGATATTGGATTTTAAAACGAGGCCGGGTTTCTACCCGGCCTCTATTTTTTTCCTTGTCCTCCATAGCCTTGGCGTAGGAGGATTGTCCACAATAGCTTTAGCGAAGGAGGGTTACCCTCCTTGTCTTGGCAAAGATGAGCTGGGTTTAAGTAAACACAGCACAATAACCGGCAACATCCCTTCTGTAAAGAAATACTGCCGGATATAAATATCCGGGGTGATAAGAGTTACAGCACAATCACAGGGTTGGCGCCGCCGTACATATCCGGGGCTTCGCTGTCGGCTTCAGGCTCATTCAGCCACAGGGCTTCATTCACCAGATATTTGAATTCATGTTTTGTCTGCCTGGGCAGGTTCACATCGGCGCTGAAACTGCCGTCTTTCTTTTTGGCCATTACAACGGAATGTTGCCAGTCGCTGTTCAGCCCGAGAATTTCCACGCTGCTGATGGAAGCATCCGCATTTTCTGGTTTAAAGGAGAATTTTACTTTACAATAATCTTTCGTTTTGTAGTAGGTCTTTTGTACCATTTGTTTCTTTTTTTGATTTAGGATCAGATAAACACGGTTCACGGCAAATGGCGCCCGGCAGACTTCGGCGTGAGTTCAGTCGAACGCTGCCGGGCCGCTGGCAATCGTAAATTTCGCGCCCTTAATACGGTAAGGGCGCAAAAGTAACCCCCTGCATGGCTATTTTCTTTCACCGATTGCAATTTCACCCGCTGACAGCCGTTGTAAATCTGTCCATCCCGGAAGCCCGGGGTCCTGTTTAAAACCAATATCCGCTGTATGAACCCGCCATACTGCAATGACCAGGCATATATTGCTGAAGCATTTCAGCTTGATGAAGATTATATCGGCCAGATGACCCGGTTATCTTTTTTCAAGATCAATTCGTACAAACTTTCTCTCATCAAAGCTTCCTTTTGCAAGACCCGTGATGAACTGGGGCGAAACCTGCATTCCACCCTGCTGAATTATACCAGCCCTGCTATCATTCTGGCTGATCTCGGTTTCTTCGGCTCGGAAACAGAGAACTGATACACATTTCATTCACCATTAGGAACATTTCAACAAGTGTCAGGGATGATTAGGCGCTTCTTTACTAACTTCGGCCTCCAATTTCAACCCCCATGACCGGACAATCGCACCAACTGGCTGCCATTCTTTTTGCCGACATTGTGGGCTATACAGCCCTGATGCAGGAAAATGAAGAACTGGCCGTAAAAAAGGTGAACCGCTTCCGGGAAACAGTGGAACTGGTAGCTGAAGAACTCAACGGAAAAATTGTTCAGTATTACGGCGATGGCTCTCTGCTGTTGTTTCAAAGCTCCACCGATGCAGCCGAATTTGCCAAACTGCTGCAGGAAGACCTGTACAATGAACCGCAGGTACCGGTACGAATCGGCATCCATATGGGCGATGTGCTGGTACTTGCCGGCAATATATTCGGCGATGTGGTCAACATTGCCTCCCGCATTCAAAGCCTGGCTCCGGCAGGCGGCATTTATATTTCCGAAGTGGTGTACCGGAATATTGCCAATAAAAAAGAACTGGAATCCGCATTTGTAAAAGAAGAAAAACTGAAGAATGTAAAAGACCCCATGCGCATTTACCAGGTGCTTACGGAACCTATGCCGGCCATTATCCAGACTAACGGTGTTGCGGCAACCGCTGCAGCCTCTGTAAATGGCAACAGCATTGCCGTATTGCCCTTTGCCAATATGAGCAGCGACCCGCAGCAGGATTATTTCAGCGATGGGCTTACCGAAGACATCATCACCCAGCTTTCCAAGATCAGGGCTTTTAAGGTGATTTCCCGTACCTCGGTAATGTAGTATAAAACTTTACCAAAATCAGTAAAAGACATCGGAAAAGAACTGGGTGTATCCCTTGTGCTGGAAGGCAGTGTGCAGCGGCATGGCGATAAGGTGCGCATCACTGCACAGCTCATCAATGCAGTGTCGGATGAACATATCTGGGCCGACTCCTATGACCGCTCACTCAATGATATCTTCAGCATTCAGCCGGTGCAGGGGATAAGGCTATTGAGAGTTTTAATAATGCAGTGGCCTTAAAGGAAGCGGCTATATCCTTATTGCTGATCCGTGATTTTGAATATCTCAATATCAAGTACCTCAATATGGCGCTCATCACCGGGAAGGTGAAGCAGCTGATTAATTTTTAGCAGCTTTCGCTATTACGCAGGCGCACTTTGGTACAGCAGCTTGCCTTCATCATCCAGCGAGTAAACCCCGTCTTTCAGTATGAGTGTAAGCGGGCCTGGCGCCCATTCTGTGGGTTCGCCGCTGCCTTCTTTCCTGCGGATGATCACCGCTTTTTTCTGTGTGGGTAAAAATATTTCCACCCTTACCCTGTCCTTGCTGAAAATAAGATAAGTGCTGTGGTTTTGTCAAGCGACGGGTCTTTGGGCAGCATTTTGATACCTGCTTCAAAAATGCGGATGCAGGTATCCTTCATTACCGACCAGCGGTAGCCGGCTGAGGTAGTGCACCCTTTTTCATCCCTGTCGCTGCCCGCTTGGTTTACCGGTATGGTATCAGCCTGTGCGGTAACGGATGCATCTTCCTTTATTGCAGCCGGGTTGTTTTTTGCCTCGTTGTTACAGGCCATGCATGCTGTTAATGCCAATGCAAAAGTGGTTGCTGTTCGGAACATGGTTCTTGTTTTTAAAATTGAGCAATATGTTCCTTTCAGTGGGAGCGGCTGGGATATTAAAGATAGTGAAAGCACAGGCAAACTGAATATCATCGCACAAACCTAATCCTTATAAAACACCGGCTTCTCTTTTTCAGGAATGGTCAGTTTAGTGCTGAGGGTTGGATAATACTGTTTCATGGTATGGATACTCTTGCCCTGTGTATCAATAAATTTCCAGTTCATCCCATTGTCAAAGGAAACGCCTACCAGGGTGGAAATGCTGACCAGTTTGCCTCCCGGAACTTTTAAAACCAGTGTTTCAGGAACGGGGCATTGAAGTTCTTTGCCCGATACCACAATAGGGGAAGGCTCACCAATCTCAACACTTATAAGGGTATATCCTTCACTTTCCTGCTCTTGTATTGATGATGAAATCAGTTTCACAATTTCCTTCCCATGCCTCCGTCCTTTATTGTTTTGGGGTGCATATATTTTGTAAACTCCGGGTATTTTTTTTCAGCAAGGGCATTCGCCATATCGGTAGCCTGGCTTTTAATTCTCAGCGAAATGGAGTCGGTTGCAATTTTGGATTGTCCGTAAGCGATATGAACAATGCATAGAGTAATAAAAACTAACCTGCGGATGACTATTATATGATTTGATTTTTGTGAAGTTATTCCTTTTGGTGGTGAGAGTTTAATTTTAAGCACATTTTTTCCAGACTGTGGTCTTACTTTTTGCCCGTTTGCGGCAGACAGTCATCCGCTGTTCGTGCCGACACAAACCACGGCAAAAGCGACCAACTCATAACAGTTTTACAAAATCCCGTGCGAAAAACCATCTTTCCACATTTTCTTAAATTTTGTGGAAAACCATGATGTTCAATAGATAAACAGGCACATATTCCCGTAAATTCGCCACCGTAACTAAAGTGATAATTGTGAGATTAAAGAGCCTAGAAATCAAAGGATTCAAAAGTTTTGCTGATAAAACCGTCGTAAGGTTTGATGATAATGTTACCGGCATCGTCGGCCCCAATGGCTGCGGTAAAAGCAATATTGTGGACAGCATCCGCTGGGTAATCGGTGAGCAAAAGATCAGCCACCTGCGCAGCGAGAACCTCGACAGCCTTGTTTTCAACGGCTCCAAAACCCGCAGCGCCTCCGGCCTCGCCGAAGTAAGCCTCACTTTTGAAAACACCAAAAACCTGCTCCCCACTGAGTTTAATGAGGTCACCATCACCCGCAAATTTTACAAAAGCGGCGAAAGCGAATACCGGCTCAACGATGTGCAGTGCCGGCTGAAAGATATCCAGAACCTCTTTATTGATACCGGCATCAGCACCGACAGTTATGCCATCATGGAGCTTGCCATGGTGGACGACCTCATTAAGGACAAGGACAACAGCCGCCGCCGCATGCTGGAGCAGGCTGCCGGTATTTCCATTTATAAAACAAGAAAGAAAGAAGCCAGGCTGAAACTGGATGCCACCGAACAGGACCTGGCAAGAATCGAAGACCTGCTTTTTGAAATCAATAACCAGCTAAAGGCACTGGAGAGCCAGGCAAAGAAGGCGGAGAAATTCCATGAAATAAAAAAAGAATACCGGGAGCTCAGCATTGAGCTGGCCAAGGCTTCGCTGGAAGGCTTTAACCTTACTTACCGGGAACTGAACCAGCAGCAGGATACCGAAACAGCCAAACGGGTAAGACTGGAGGCGGAAATTGCCGGCGACGAAGCGGCGCTGGAGCAGGAAAAACTGGTGTTTGTTGAAAAGGAAAAACAGTTGCAGGCCATGCAGCATGCTTTTACTGAAATGCTGCAGGCCGTTCGCACTAAAGAAAATGACAAGAACCTTTCGGCCCAGCGGCTGGAGCATTTGAAAGAAAAAGAAAATAACCTGCAGGACTTTTTGCTAAAAGCAGAGGGTCAACTGAAGGGCATTGAAGAAAGCATACAGTTCACCGGAGCACAGGTAGCTGAAGAAATGCAAAAGCTGAAACAGCTGAACCATGAACTGGAAAACCATCGCCGCGAAGTGGATGCCAAACGAAATGTGCTGGATGATAAACGCCGCATTGTTGACCAGTTGCGCAACGAACAGCAGCAGGTACAGCGCAGCCAGTTTGATGCAGAGAAGAAAGTGGCTGTGGCCGACACATCTGTTCAGAACCTGCAGAGGGTAATAGCGCAGACAGAAGAGGAAAGAAAACAAAGGGAGTACCAGCGCCACCAGCTTGACCAGGAAAGGATACTGAAAGAAAAAGAACTCTCCATAAAAAAAGTGGACCTGGAGCAGTTGCAGCAGCACCAGGAAAATACCAAAGAACAAATTCTGCAGATACAATCCTTACTGGATGGCCTGCGCAATAATCTGGCGGAAGAAACAAGGAAACTGGATGCCAAAAAGAACGAACATGACCTGCTGAAGAGCATGATTGATTCCATGGAAGGCTACCCCGACAGTGTGAAGTTCTTGCATAACAACACCCGGTGGAACCATACCTCACCGATTCTTTCTGATGTGCTGTATGTAAAGGAAGAATACCGAACTGCGCTGGAAAATGTGCTGGAGCCCTATCTTGGATATTATGTGGTGAACAACCTACAGGAAGGTTTGCAGGCCGTACACCTGCTGGATGAGCATAAAAAGGGGAAGGCGAATTTTTTCCTGCTGAACAAATTTGATGAGAACAGATCTGAAGTAACCGTCCACCGGTTAGAAGGCGGCATACCGGCGCTCAGTGTGGTGGAAGTGGAAGAAAGATACCGCAGGCTGGCCGAACACCTGCTCGGCAATGTATTTATTGCAGAAAGTGAGGAAGTACTGGAGAACAGTAATGGTTTTGTGGTAATTGAAAAGAACGGGAAGTATGTAAAAGGAAAATACTCTCTCACCGGGGGCAGCGTGGGGCTGTTTGAAGGCAACAAGATTGGCCGGGCAAAAAACCTGGAGAAGCTGCAGGAAGAAATTACGGCCCAGTCGGCCGTGGTGGAACTGCTGCGCTCAGAGATACAGGCAAGGCACAATGAAGTGATTGCTTTTAATGAAGAACTGCGGGAAACAGCTGTCCGTGATACTGAAAAAGAGATACAGCAGCTCACCAACGAGGTATTTGCCCTGCACAATAAACTGGAAAACCTGCACTCTATGCAAACCGGCAGCCAGCACCGGCTTGAGGAACTGAGTTTGCAGATGCAGCAAACGCATCACTCCGTGGAAGGCGTAAGGAACCAGCTTGCCGGTTACAATGAACAGTTGCTGGTGGCCGCTGCCAAACTGGCCGAGGCGGAAGAAGCTTTCAGGATAACGGATACAGCTTACAACGAAGCCAGCCGCAAGTACAATGAGTTCAATCTGAATGTAACCAAACAGCAGAGCCGGATTGCTGCCTTAAAACAGGAACTTGAATTCAAAGGCACACAGTTAAGCGACCTGAAGCAACAGATAGAAAACAATACTAACCAGCTGACAGAAACAGTTACCAGCATTGGGCAGGCATCTCAGTCACTCAAAGAATCTGAAGAAGCGCTGCTGCAAATGATGAAAGATAAGGAGGAAGAGGAGAAAAAACTGAATGAAGCCGACCAGGCTTATTACAACTTCCGTAACCAACTGAGCGAAAAAGAAAGTGAGATACGCCATAAGGTGAAGGAAAAAGAGCGGGTGGAGCACATGCTTGCGGCCATCAAGGATAAACTGAATGAGCTGAAGCTGCACCTGGCGGGGATGAAGGAAAGAATGGATGTGGAATTCCGTATCAACCTCGATGATATACTGGGTGAATCCAGGACAGGTGAAATACCGGTGGAAGAACTGCAGGATAAAGTTGAAAGGATGAAGAAGCGCCTTGAGAACCTTGGTGAAGTGAACCCCACTGCTATTGAGGCTTTTACGGAAATGAAAAAACGCTACGACTTCATCACAGAGCAAAAAACCGACCTGGTAAATGCAAAGGAAAGTTTACTGAAGACGATCGAAGAGGTAGAAGCCACCGCCAACCAGAAATTCCTGAAAACCTTCAATCTGGTAAGGCAGAATTTTCAGAAAGTATTCCAAACACTTTTTACCGATGATGACCAGTGTGACCTAGTACTGGAAAACCCGGAGAACATTGCTGAAACAGGTATTGATGTAATTGCCAAACCCAAGGGGAAACGTCCCACCTCACTTACCCAGCTCAGCGGCGGCGAAAGAACGCTTACGGCAACGGCATTGCTTTTTGCCATTTACCTGATCAAACCGGCGCCTTTCTGTATACTCGATGAGGTGGATGCCCCGCTGGATGATGCCAATGTGGGCAAGTTCACCAATATGATACGGCAGTTCAGTGAGAACTCTCAGTTCATCATCGTTACCCACAATAAAATGACGATGAACACCGTGGATGTGATCTATGGAGTAACGATGCAGGAACCTGGCGTAAGCAAACTGGTGCCGGTGGATTTCAGGAGTCTGGAGAATTAGTCAGAAGCCGGCAGCCGATAGTCTGTAAGTCTGGCACACCAGCACTTTATTATTTAATCCCCGGGGAAGAAAAAACTATTCCACATCCGATGATTTCTGTATATTCCGCATTTTTTGTTTGCGGACTATATCTGATTTCATCTTATGGATGCAGGCGCTGGCGATGAAGTATATCCCGGTGCAAAACAAAGCTGCATCGGCCATTCCCCACCAGTACCAATCATCATTGTCCTGCATTCTTTCAACACCTACAAAAAACAGGAGCATCACGGCCGCAATGATGGCGCCGAAACCAAACAGCAGTTTGGATATATATTTGTCTTCGTGTCTGGGCATGATTTACTTTGTTTAGGTTAGAGTTAATGGTCATCAAAAATAGGGGAAAAGTGCCTGACCGGCTTTTCAAATTTTAACGAACCGGCTTGTTAATGGTCGCCGGCCCGGCAAACTTAATTTCAGTTCCCCCGTAATTTTGATGCTGAAATAAAAACTATGAAGAAATTTATTGCTGCGGCAGCGGTTTTGTTTTTTGTTTTCAACGGCATTGCCCAAAAGGCGCCCGAAGGCTTGTTTATTTCATCCAAAGCGCCTGACTTTAAGGCAAAGGACCAGAACGGCGCAGAGATCCGGTTAAAGGATCTGTTGAAGAAGGGAAAAGTGGTATTGGTATTTTACCGCGGCCACTGGTGTCCTTACTGCAATAAGGCATTGGCCCGCTTGCAGGATTCTCTATCACTGATAAAAGAAAAAGGGGCTACGCTGCTGGCGGTGTCGCCTGAAAAACCGGAGGGTATTGATAAAACTGCAGAGAAGACGAAAGCTGAATATTCCATTCTGCACGACGAGGGATTAAAGATCATGAAAGCCTATGATGTGGCTTTTGAAGTGCCGGAAAATACCATTACCCGTTATAAAAATGCAGGGCTGGATATTGAAAAGAACAACGGTGATAACGGCAAATACCTGCCGGTGCCGGCCGTGTACATCATTGATGAGGAGTCAACCGTACGCTACCGTTTTTTTGAAACAGATTATAAGAGACGTCCCAGCGTGAAAGAAATACTGGATAATTTATAAGCGGTTATTTCCAAATAATTCTCCCAACCTTCCCATTACTTCCTGCCAGGTACACAGCGCCGCCCAGCTTGGATGCCCTGCATACATGAAAACCTTCGCTGCTGATCGTTACCCAGGTTTTACCGCCGTCAATAGTTCGGTCAACCCCATTAAGCCCGCAGGCAAAGGCTTCTGATTTGGAATAATATTCAACCGAACTGCGGTAACCATGCGGCGATACCAGCGGGGCATTCCAGGTAATGCCGCCGTCATTGGAATAAAAACAGTTATTCATTCTTGCAGTATCGGATCTGAAATTGCCGCCCACCACTATCATTCTCTTTCCTGCTTTTCTTTTAAAGTTGTCCCAGATGGCAATGGAATTGGCGCCTGTGGTTTCTTTTCCCTGTACCATGGGCAGCAGTACGGGCTGGTTTTTGGTAAATAATCTTGATTTGGTTCCACCGCTTACAAAAACAGCTTCATCCTTGTCAAGCACACGGATATTGGTGCCGCTGGCGGCAAAACAGGCCTCGCCGCTGTCGGCCACTAGCCTTTTTTCAAAGGGAATATCCTGCCAGGTATTTCCGCCGTCAAATGTTCTTGTTATAAAAAACCGGCCGTTAAGCGGGTCGCCAACCACAATACCGGCCTGTTCATTCCAGAATTCCATTGCATCCAGAAACATTCCTTTTGTTTTGTTTTCATACACCACCTTCCATGATTCGCCTCCGTCGGTTGTTTTCAAAATATAGGCCGGCTCGGCCACACTCATGATGATGGCGGTGGCTGCATCAAAACCTTCAATATCCCTGAAATCATTTTTTTCAAAACCTGTTACCACACGCCATTGCCATGTTTTGCCACCGTTCGTAGTGCGGCCCACGGTACCGTTGTGCCCGCAAACCCATACCACATTATCATTGACCACACTCAGACCCCTGAGGCTGCTGTTGGTGCCGGAAGTAAGTACTTCCACACGGGGAGATGTTTGCGCACTAAGAAAAGAAAAAATCAGGATGGCAGCGGAAAAAAAGAGACCGGCTGTTTTGTTTTGCATAAAGCGGCTTAAGCAGCACAAGCTACTTAGTTTGCCTGATATTTCACCATTGTTCTTTTGGAACTGCCATCATCAAAAAACTCCATAATGGCATAGGCCGGGTCAAACTCCTGGAAAGTACCTTTCCACCAGTTGCCGGAAACAGCGCCATTACAATAATAACGGATACCGAGGTATTCTATCTCTTCCTGCAGGTGAATGTGGCCGCTGATACAGGCTTTGATGCTGGGGTATTGTCTGAAAAGTTTTTTCAGCGCCAGGAAATCGGTATGCATCAGGTTCCGCTTTACCAGCAGGTCGCCATTGGCTTCTGTTTTATTAAAGAACAGACCCGCACAAATGGAGAGTATGGGGATATGCGATATGATGCAGATAAACCGGCGGGCCGGTACGGATTTCAGTTCCTCCTGCAGCCAGTTCAGCTGTTCTTCATCCAGCCGGGCAATATACCCGCCTGCGGGGTTCAGTTGTGTACTGTCAAGTACAATAAAATGCCAGTTCTCCCTGCTAAAACTGTAATACCGGTTTTTCATTTCCAGTGTTTCCACTGCCCATACCTTGCCATACAGCGGGTCACCGGCGGGTTTTTCTCCTTTGATGAACCATCCCCAGACATCGTGGTTGCCGATGGTGTGATACACCGGCAGGCTGTTTTCTTTTCGCAGCAGATTTTTAAAAAGGTCCCACTGAACCTGTGTTTGCTGCCTGTCGGCTTCAAGGGAATCCATGATGGCGTCTCCGCCGTTCACAATAAAATCAACCGGGTTCTTCAGTTGCTGTACGTGGTGCAGGGCTTTGGTCATACCTGCCTCAGGTACCTGCCCGGGTTTTACATGTATATCGGTAAGATGCGCAAGGCGGATGGGTTTTTTCTTTTTGCCCGTAGCCAAAACAGAGGCGGGCAGCAGGCTGCTGCCCGCCAGTGCAGCCGAAGTTTGCAGGAAAGTTTTTCTGTTCATAAGCAGATTTTACCAATGATTAAGGCTGTGATATAGAGAAAGTCCGGTACTATTATTGCGCTGAATCTTGCCGGCTGATACTAAAAAAGCCTGCCCGGCGTTTTTCAGCAGTCCCCTCATTTCAAAAATAGCATTGTTTTCCATGAAGCTGAATAAGTTGAGTTGCCAATTTGTATCCACTCCGGAAGCGCAGGTAAATAAAATAATCTTATTTTTAGGGATTGAAATATTAAATATCTGACCTTAGGTAAACATCAACCATGAGAAAACACATCTTTTTCCTGCTGGCGATGGGAATTATCCTGGTAACAGGTTGCCAGAAAGAACTGAGTTTTGAACAACCCAGCAGCCCGGCAGAGGGCAGCCTGCAGGATGATGCTTCCGGCGATTGCCTTCCCAAAACGGTGAACGGGGCTTATGCTGTGGGGCAGGCGCTAACAGCCTCCAATACCATTACCGTTGCCGTAAGTGTTACCAAAACGGGAACCTATACGGTTTATACCGATACGGTGAACGGGTATTTCTTCCGTGTCACCGGCACTTTTACCAACCTCGGCACTACCAACGTTACGCTTCGGGGAAATGGTACTCCATTTGCTGCAGGCATCAACAATTTTGTGGTGACATTTGATACCACTGTTTGTGATATACAGGTTACCGTTACCCAGCCGGGTGTGGGTACACTGGCCGGCGCTCCTAATGCCTGTGCACCTATTACAGTAAACGGCGCTTATAGCCCCGGGGCTTCAATGACTGCTGCCCATAATGCAGTAGTTACAGTGAATGTAACCACAGCGGGAGCTTTTAATATTACTACTGATACCGTAGCAGGCATCTGGTTTACTTTCTCCGGAGCATTGGGACTGGGTACACAAACGGTGCCCTTACAGGCGCAGGGAGCTATACCGGCAAGTACTACCGCAGGAGCCAAAACATTTACAGTAAAACTGGGTGCCAGCCGCTGCACTTTTGATGTGCAGGTGACCGCCGCCGCCACCGGAACGGTGGACTGCACCAACCCGGTATTTAGCGGAACATTTACCGTTGGTGTTGCGATGACAGCGGCCAATACGGTACAAATAAATGTAACGGTGGCCACCATCGGGGCCTATACGATAACCACGGATACTGTGAACGGGGTTTGGTTTAATGCCAGCGGCAATTTTACGGCAACAGGCCCTGCCACCCTTACCCTTACCGGAAATGGTACTCCGGTTAATTCCGGGCCGTTTACCTATACGGTAAGATGGGGTACAAGCACCTGTACATTCAGTTGTACATTTAATCCTCCGCCGGATTATTTCCCCCGCACCACTAACAGTAACTGGAGTTATGAGTGGGATGATGATCCGGTGGATTCATTGTACAGGAATGTGATTGCAGCTACTCATTCAGCTGCGGGGAATACCTTTAATATTTTTATGTTTGATGATGGCACTGGCCCCGATTCATCCGGTTATTACCGCAGAAACGGAGGCGATTATTTTGAATGGTTTGACGCAGGGGCATTCATTGGATACAATCCTCCTGAATTATGGGCGCAGTATATATTCTTAAAGGATAATGTAGCGTTGAATACTAACTGGAAATCGCAGTCTTTTTCAGGGTTTATAGGTCCAACTCCTCTTACTATTCGTTTCAGTTATACAATCAAGCTTAAAGATGGCCCTCTGTCATTTTCTACTTCAACGGGGAATATGAACTTCACCAATGTAATTGCCGTTGAGGAAAAATATGAAGCTGAGATCGCCCCCGGCGTATGGCAGGATTTAACTGACCAGGTAGGTTATTTTAAGAGTTACTATGCAAGGAATATCGGGCTGGTGTTATTGGAGTATTATCCTGATAGTGCTGCTACCATACCTGATAACAAAATGGAACTTCGGCGACACCAGGTATTTTAAATAACAGGATTAAAATATTATTAAGGCTGCCACCCGGCAGCCTTTGTTGTTTTTATCAAAACCCTTTCTTCTTCCCCGATTCAAGCGGGGGCAGTTTAAAATCATCCACGGCGCTTTTCTGGGAAATCAGTTTCTCAATTTCTTCTATTTTTCTGGGAGCAAAACGGGAGAGGAGTTCGTATCCGTCCTGTGTAATCAGCAGGTCGTCTTCAATGCGTACAGCGATGCTCCACCATTTTTTATCACAAGGGCTGCCTTCGGGTATATAAATACCCGGCTCAATGGTGATCACCATATCTTTTTTCATTGTATCATAACTGCCGCGGTCATGCACATCCAGCCCGATATGGTGGCCAAGCCCATGCGGAAAATATTTTCCCACATCGGCTTTATTTTTGATGATGCCAAGGTTTACCAATCCGTCGGCAATCACATCCCTTGCCGCTTTGCCGGCATCAGCCCATTTAGAACCGTCTTTTAATGTTTTTAAAGCTGCTTCCTGCGCATCATATACCAGTTGGTAAATGGCCCGTTCTTCTTCAGAAAATTTACCGTCAGCAGGTATGGTCCTTGTTACATCGGCTGTGTAGCCATGGTACTCGGCCCCAACATCCATCAGCAGCATCTGGCCTCCGATTTTTGTTTTGGCATTATCCATATAATGCAGCACACAGCCATTCTCACCGCTTCCGATGATGGAGCCATAGCCCACACCTTCGGCGCCATGTTTTTTGTGTACGTATTCATGCAGGCCCTGTATCTCCAGTTCGCTCATGCCCGGGTGTATGGCTTTCATCACTTCATTTTGTCCCTGGCAGGATATTTCCACTGCTTTGCGCAGCAGATCCAGTTCTTCCGGGGTTTTTATTTCCCTTAACTGGCCGGTGAGTTTTGTATACAGGCGGCTGTCAAAACGGTTTTGCCGGGTCATTTGCTCCGGCATAGCGACCCTGGTTTTAAAAAGTTCAATCAGATCGTACAGGTCGCTTTTATCCCAGCGGATGTCGGGTACATCCCTGGGCAGGTCATGGTACAGAATCTTGCTGAATTTGCTGAAATCAATCTTTACATTTTTAAAATCTTCACCATTATACACCGCGACAAAGCCCAGTTTATTCCTTGCCCCTTCCACACCCAGGCGCTTTCCGGTCCACTGCTCGGCTTGTGCATTTCTTTTCTGCACAAACAGCATTTCATTGAATGTGTAACTGAGTGAGTCTGTTTGTTCTTCTTTAAATATCAGCAACAGCGAATGCGGCTCACGGTAACCACTGAAATAATACATATCAGGATTGGGATGGTACAGGTATTCCACATCATTGGAAAAATTGCGGGTAGGGTAAGCAAATATTACCGCCACTGAATTGTCGGGCATTATTTTCCGCAGTGCATCCCGCCGGCCCTGGTGAAAGGATGCGGGCAGGTAATCTTTCGGCAACGCTTCCTCTGCGGGGATGGGTTGTGCGGGAACAGTAAAGGCTGAGAAAACGGCAGCCGCAGCAACAAAAGTTCTGACGATATGAAAAAACCGGCGCATAATAAAAAGTTGATGCTCTAAGTTAGCTGAATTCGGACAGGGGTAACTGAAGTTTTTTACAAACGGGGGAAGGTAACCCGGGGCCGGAAGTCAGAGGTCGGAAGTTAGCGTTATATGTAGCTTTCCAAAATACGCAAGGAGGACTAACGACAAATTGCTACAGACTATTGACTCAGCAGCTCAATCATCATCGTCATCTTCATAATAAGCTCCCTGGCTGCTTTTGTACTGTTCTTCCCATTCCTTTACTTTTTCATCGTTCAGGCATTCGATTATGTCGTGCAGGGGGTCTTTTTTCAGCTTCCATTCAGTGGCAGTAGGATCATCAAAACGCTGTATAAAAAGACAATGGTCTGATTCCACTGACACTTTGATCAGTGTAACTGGTGAGTCTTCTTTCTCTCTTACCAGGTAATAACAGCCTGTTTCAAGCAAGTCATACGAGTACATAATCCCCTCCTTTTTAAATAAATTTTTGTCAGCAGTAATGGGTTGATAAGCAGAATCAGATGGTTAATAAGCAGTGGGGAACTTGAACGGGTCAGGAGTACAGTTCAAAATTAGGGGAATGGATATAATGCCGGATGTGAAATTTTAGTTATCGAGTTTTCGTTATATCAGCGCATTGATTTTTAGGCAGTTATAGCTGAAAACTAAAATACCTTTTGGAACCCGTAAAGGCAGCGAAAGGTATTTTGCGGGAGAAAATTCAGAGGCTGAACATGCACTTACGGCTGCACTCTTTCTTCTTTTCGGTTTTCTTTTCCGTTGTGCTGTTCGCTTTCTTTTTGCCTGTTTGACTGGTAGACAGGTTGCTAAAGCTGGCAAAGGCTACCGCCCCGATGCCTGCCATCAGTAAAATCACTACCAGTGCTTTTTTCATAGCTGAATATTTAGACTGAAAAGTTACGGAGATTACCGGGTAACAAGCAAAATGTTTTGATGAATGGCAGCAAGAGGCCGTAAGTCTGAAGTCTGAAGTCAGAGCCTTGCACCAGATTCATCTTACTATTACAACTTGGTTACTTTCATCTCCACCCTGCGGTTCTTCGCCCGGTTAGCTTCGGTATCGTTGGGTGCAACCGGCATATCCGGACCATAGCCTTTGATGGTAATGCGGCCGTCATCAATCCCTTTTGAAACCAGGTAATCTTTGCAACTGCGAACTCTTTTCAGCGATAAATCCTGGTTTAATGCAGCGCCCCCCTCAGAAGATGTGTGGCCCGACAGCAGGATTTCCATCGAAGCATTTTGCTTCATCAGTGCAGCCAGTTTGTCCAGTTCAGCTTTGCCTGCTGCCAGCAGCACGGCGCTGTTCACTTCAAACTGAATGGTGTTCAGCACCAGGTTATCGCCTTCCTGCAGTGTTTTATTGTTGAATGAAACTTTACCTGAGCGTTTTAGTTCCAGTTCAACCGGTTCATGCGTTATGCCTTCAATCACATCTGTTTGTTTTTCATCTGATGAGTAACCCTCAGCGCTTCCTTTCACTATATACAGCCCGGCGGGAATATCATCAATCATAAAATTGCCTTCTACATCGGCAACAGCGCTGCCGTATTCACCAACGCTGGCCATAGCGCCGGGGATGGGCTCCCGGGTGGCGGCATCAATGATACGGCCCTGTACTTTTCCCCTGTAAATATATTTGGGGTTAATCAGCAGTTTTACAAAATCAACCGCATAACCATCGCCCTGTTTCGAAACCGGGTCGTCAATAGCAATGATCAGCGAATCACCGGATACTTTTTGTAACGGTTCCGGTGTAAGTTTAATGGTGATGAGTTTTCCGATTGGCCCTGTCTGGTTAATCCGGTTGATCATTTTTTCCGCTTCAGTAAATCGCAGGCCGTTCAATTTTACCTGGAATTTTGAATGAAAGGCCGGCGCCTGAAAATCATCATTGAAAAACTGAAGGGCGGCAGAATCAACCTTTACATTTTTTAAAGCAGCAAGGGGAATTGAAATGCTTTGGGGATTATTGGCGGGGCGTTTTGTTGTTTCGGTGTAGCCGTCAGTACCGGCCATTGACCCGTATTTAAAACCTGAAGGAACCATGATACGGTCCTGTCTTTTGCATCATTTATGTTCACTGCCCATGGAAAGGCATGGGAGGGGGTGGACCAACCGGAAAAAGGGTTGTATTCAGGGTCAAATCCGAAGCCGAGGTTATCAATATCCCCAACACGGATCATCAGGTCAGCCTCCACGGTATTTCTGAGAACAAGGTATTGTGTGCCCCAGTCGCCATCTGTATCGGTGCTTCGCTGGGAGAAACCGGTAGTTGCAGGAATAAGAAGAAACAGAAAAGAATAATTCTTTTCATAGAGAGTAATTTTCAGGAAAATTAAACCAAATAACAGGAAATAATACTACTGGGTTTACATTATTTAAAAATTCACAGGCAAGATGAAATACATACCAAAACCTCATTCATCTGAATTATCCGGCTTAATAAGAATATTTTTGCTGACCAGGCTTTGCACCATCGGTTGCCCATAGGTGTGGGCAAGAGTATTTTTTCCTGCAATATCAAATGTGCGGCTGCGGGCGGTATAGATCATTTGCCGGCTGTTAAGATCATAGAAATTGTTTTCCCAGTTGTATTTTGTTTCATCGGCATGATAACCGGGTGTATCAATCCGTTCGCTGACCTCATTCAGGTATCGGTCAAAACGGCCGTAACGGTTATAGTAAGCATAGTCGGTTATTTTACCGGGAACATAAACCTGTTCTTTTTTTTTATCCAGCGGAACAACAGTCAGTATGCCGTCGAATCCTTTTCCTTCAATGGCGGTTCTTGCACGGACCGTGTCGCCTTTTGCAAAAGTGCCCGGCGGGAAGATTTTGTTTGCAGCAATGGCGCTATACCCGGGTTCTTTTAAATCGCCGGCAAGGTGGTCTTCCATTTTTACCTGCAGTTCATTTTCATTGGCAGGCAATACACCCAATACCAGTATTTTTTTATATTTCTTTGGAACAGCATCTTTAGCCGCCCATGGCTGGGTTATTTTACTGGGCTGGCAGGCAATCAGCAGTTCCACAAAAGGGGAAAAGAGAAGTTTTTTCATTGTTATACCTTGAGGAAATAAAAGTACTTTGCCATGATTCAGTGAATGGTGAGGGACGTCATTTGCAGGCAGGAGCTTTATCGGGTTTCTTTTCCACAGCAGTTAATAATTCCAAATCTTGTGTGCAGGACCTGTTTTGGTATATTTGCCCAGCCCCTCCCAAATCCTCCCCGAAGGGGAGGACTTTATTTTTAAAGGAATAATAAATGGCAAGAGAAAAAGATATATCCAGCCTGTTTAACTACGATGAGAGCAGTATAAAATCCCTGGACTGGAAAGAGCATATCCGCCTGAGACCGGGAATGTATATTGGTAAGCTGGGCGATGGTTCCTCGCCGGACGATGGCATTTATGTACTGGTTAAAGAAGTAATTGACAACTGCATTGATGAGTTTGCTATGGGTTATGGTAAAACAGTGGAGTTGTCAGTTGATAAAAAAACTGTAACGATAAGGGACTTCGGCCGCGGCATTCCGCTGGGCAAAGTGGTGGATGTGGTAAGCAAAGTAAACACCGGGGCCAAATTTGACAGCAAAGTTTTTCAAAAGTCGGTTGGGCTGAACGGGGTGGGCACCAAAGCGGTGAATGCCCTGAGCAATTATTTTAAAGTAACTGCGGTAAGGGAAGGAAAAGAAAAGACGGCTGAATTTGAAAGAGGCGTATTGATAAAAGAATATAAAGAAGCGAAAACGGGCGAACCGAACGGTACGCTGGTGACCTTTATCCCCGATGACATCGTCTTTAAAAACTTCAAATTTCATCCTGAATTTTTGGAGAACCAGGTCTGGAACTATTGCTTCCTGAATGCCGGGTTGAAAATTATTTTCAACGGTAAAACCTATGTAAGCAAAAATGGTTTGCTGGACCTGCTGCAGCGCAAGACCAATGAAGATGAGCTCCGTTATCCCATTATTCATTTAACGGGTAATGATATTGAAGTGGCCCTTTCACACACCAATGATTACGGTGAGGATATTTACAGTTTTGTGAACGGCCAGCACACCACCCAGGGCGGCACACACCAGCAGGCTTTCCGGGAGGCCTATGTAAAAACAATAAGAGACTTCTTTAAAAAGGACTATGATGCCTCAGATATAAGAACCGGAATAGTGGCGGCTGTTTCTGTCAGGGTTGTTGAGCCGGTGTTTGAATCACAAACCAAAACAAAACTGGGTTCAGTAAATGTGGATACGGAAGGACCCAGTATGAAACAGTTTGTGGGTGATTTCCTTGCAAAGGAACTGGATAATTTTCTCCATAAAAATCCTTCCACTGCTGAGGCGCTGAAAAAAAGAATTGAACAAAGCGAAAGGGAACGGAAGGAAATGGCCGGCATTAAAAAACTGGCGAATGAAAGGGCCAAAAAAGCCAACCTGCACAACCGTAAACTCCGGGATTGCCGCTACCACATGGATGATGAGCCCCCGGCAAGAGGGAGGGAGGAATTTGTTGCAAAGCAAAATGAAACCACCATTTTCATCACAGAAGGCGACAGCGCCAGCGGCTCTATTACCAAGGCAAGAAATGTGGAAACACAGGCGGTGTTCAGTCTAAGGGGCAAACCGCTGAACTGTTTCGGCCTGACCAAAAAGGTGGTGTACGAAAATGAAGAGTTCAATTTATTGCAACATGCATTGAATATTGAAGAAGGACTGGAAGGCCTGCGCTATAATAATGTGGTGATTGCAACGGATGCCGACGTGGATGGCATGCATATACGCCTGCTGCTGATGACCTTCTTTTTACAGTTCTTTCCCGACCTGGTAAAACATGAGAAAGTATATGTGCTGGAAACGCCGTTGTTTAGAGTAAGAAATAAACAAGAAACCATTTATTGTTATGATGAAACGGAGAAACAGGCGGCAATGAAAAAACTGGGAGGCAAACCGGAGGTAACAAGATTTAAGGGGCTTGGTGAAATAAGCCCGGATGAATTTGCCCAGTTTATCGGTCCGGATATGCGCAAGCAGCTGATGCGGGTGGAAGAGGGTGAGCATATTCAGCAGTTGCTGGAATACTATATGGGCAAGAACACACCCGACAGGCAGGAATTCATTATTAATAACCTGAAGATAGAATCGGATGCCCCGGTGGAAGCGGCCTGATGTTTGAATTTCATGCCGATAGAAAAAGATATTTTGACATTCAGGTATTGAATGCTGAAAAATATGTAATACCCTTCATTGAAGAAAAATTTCCGGTTAAAGCAGGAATGCGGGTATTGGAAATTGGCTGCGGAGAGGGAGGAGTGCTGAAAGCGTTCATCAACAAAGGCTGCGTGGGAGTGGGGGTAGAGTTGGATACACCACGGATTGATGAGGCCTTAAAATTTTTGGCAGAGGATGTGGCTGCAGGAAGGATACGGTTTGTGGCAAAAGATATTTACAATACAGATGTGGAAAGGGATTTTAACGGGCTGTTTGATATTATAGTGCTGAAGGATGTGATTGAACATATTCATGACCAGGCAAAACTGATCGGTTGGATGAAAAATTTTTTAAAACCTGCCAGAGCAGGCAGGCCCGGTGGTATGGTGTTCTTTGGTTTTCCGCCCTGGTACATGCCTTTTGGCGGTCACCAGCAGATGTGCCGGTCAAAACTGTCCCGGCTTCCTTATATCCACTTGCTGCCACGAAGTATTTACCGGTGGATATTAAAAAAGGAAAAAGAACCGGTTAATGAGCTGATGGAAATCAGGGATACAGCAATAAGTATTGAACGATTTGAGAGGATTTGCAGGAAAGAAGGATACAGGTTGCTGCATCACCGGCATTACCTGCTGAACCCGATTTATGAATGGAAATTCGGCTGGAAGCCGAGAAGGCAGGGCTTATTGATAAAGGCTATTCCTTTTTTCAGAAATTTTATTACTACCTGTGTGTATTATATCATCACACCGGCCAATAACAATTCAAAATGATACATATAGTTTTTAACGAAAGTGAAGTGGCGCTGATGAAGAAAGTGATGCAGCTGGATGGATCGCTTACAGGCGAAACCATATTAATCAGAGATGATTTTGCCGTGGGTCCGCTGGAAGGCCTTGACACGGAAGAAGGATGGCAGGCCCGTATAGAGTGGTGGAAAGGGTTGATTTCAGGATCACCTTATATGGGTAATATTGGAACTTTTGATGACAGGGAAACTGTGAAAGAATTAAAAGCAAAACTGGATGCAGATACAAAAGAAGAAGTATGGATATGGATGGGGCAGAACCAGCATGATGTGATGGGCTATTACTGGCTGATACCGCAACTGCGCAATTACCAGGGCCGGGTGATGGTGCTGTACCTGAACAATCTGCCTTTCATCAATGAAAAGGGACAGATATTTTATCCCTCCTGGCTGGAGGAGATACCCCCCAAAGAATTCCAGAAGGCCAAAAAACTGGCCAGGCCTGTAACGCTGAGCGAATTTGAAATTGACCCGGATGAATGGAGAAAGATTGCAGAAGAAAACGCCATAGTGCGGGTATTGGAAGGCGGAAAAAAAATTGCAGGCATGGTAGCAAGTTTTTATGACGGGGAAATTTTAAAAAATAGTACGAGTGAATGGCAGAAAGCCACCCGGGTGCTTACCAATACCCTGCACCGGATGAAAATAAAAACCGGGGATGTATTTATCATGTGGCGGATGAAGCGCCTGATCAGCGAAGGAAAAATTATGGTGATGGGCGATATGGAAAAGGGCTGGAAGGAATTTGATGTAAAGAAACCGGAGGGCAAACAGGGGGAGATTTCAGTTGAAAAGGAGGAAGCAGCAGAATAAACCGGATTTAAGAAAAAGGGTTTAATTTTTTATGGCTCCAAAAAATAAATTACCGGACACACAATTTGATGATAAAGGCCTTTCGGGCCAGTACAAAACCTGGTTTCTTGATTATGCATCTTATGTAATACTCGAACGGGCCGTACCGGCCATAGAGGATGGCCTGAAGCCGGTGCAGCGCCGCATCCTGCATGCCATGAAGGAAATGGATGACGGCCGGTTAAATAAGGCAGCGAATATCATCGGGCAGACCATGCAGTACCATCCGCATGGGGATGCAAGCATCGGCGATGCACTGGTAAACCTGGGACAAAAAGATTTACTGATAGAAACACAGGGCAACTGGGGCGATGTGAGAACCGGCGATGATGCCGCTGCTCCAAGATATATTGAATGCCGCCTGAGCAAGTTTGCCCTTGAGGTGGCATTTAATAATAAAACTACCGAATGGCAACTTAGTTATGACGGCAGAAAAAATGAACCTGTTACGCTGCCGATGAAGTTTCCGTTGCTGCTGGCTCAGGGAGCTGATGGTATTGCGGTAGGTCTTTCCACCAAAATTCTTCCGCACAATTTCTGTGAACTGATTGAGGCCGCAATAAAATACTTGCGGGGAAAGCGGTTTGAATTATATCCCGACTTTCTTACCGGCGGTATGATTGATGTAACGGATTACAATCAGGGAAAACGGGGCGGCAAAGTAAAAGTAAGGGCGCATATTGAAGAAGTGGATAAGAAAACACTGGCCATCCGCAGTGTGCCGTATGGGGTTACCACCACGCAACTGATGGAGTCCATTGTAAAAGCCAATGACCAGGGAAAAATCAAGATCAAAAAGGTAACGGATAATACAGCGGCTGAAGTGGAGATACAGGTGGACCTGGCTCCGGGTATTTCAACGGATATCACCATGGATGCCTTATACAAATTCACCGATTGCGAAACATCCATTTCCCCGAATGCCTGTGTGATTGTTGGCCAGAAACCTCAATTCCTGGGAGTACAGGAACTGTTGAAGTTATCAGTTGATAAAACCAGGGACCTGCTGGAAAAAGAATTAAAAATAAAACTGGGCGAGCTGCTGGAAAAATGGCACTACACTTCGTTGGAGAAAATTTTCTTTGAAGAAAAGATTTACAAAGAGCTGGAGAAAAAGCATGAAACATGGGATAAGGTGCTGGATGCAATTGATAAGGCCTTTGTTCCTTTTAAGAAGCAACTGAAAAGAGCAATTACACGGGAGGATATTATCAAACTCACCGAGAAACCTGTCCGCCGTATTTATAAACTTGATATTGACGAGCTGAACGACCAGATTAAAGCACTGGAAGCAGAGATTAAGCAGGTAAAGCATGATTTGGCCAACCTGGTTGACTTTGCGGTGGCCTATTACGAAAACCTGCTGAAGAAATACGGCAAGGGCCGTGAGAGAACAACAGAGATCAGGCAATTTGAGGTAATTGAAGCCAAAAGTGTGGCGATTGCCAATACCAAATTGTATGTGAACAGGGAAGAAGGTTTTATCGGTACAGGGCTTAAAAAGGACGAGTTCCTTTTTGACTGTTCGGACCTTGATGACATCATTGTTTTCAGCAAGAATGGGGTGATGAAAGTGGTAAAAGTGTCCGATAAAGTTTTTATCGGGAAAGGGGTGATGCATGCGGCCGTTTTTCAGAAGAATGATGAACGCACCACCTATAACATGATCTATATGGACGGCGCCAGCGGTAAAAGTTTTGCCAAGCGTTTCAATGTTACCGGTGTTACCCGAGATAAGGAATATTTTCTTGTTAAGGAGCATGAAAAAAGCAAAGTGCACTACCTGAGTGTAAACCCCAACGGAGAAGCGGAAATTGTAAGAATTATATTAACACCGGGCTGTAAGGCGCATAAAAAAGAATTTGAATTCAATTTTGCGGAGCTGGAAATTACCGGAAGGGCCAGCAAGGGTATTACCGTCACCAAATACCCGATTAAGTCCGATGGGGTGAAACTGAAAGAAGCCGGCGTATCCACCATAGCCGGGAAAAAATTATGGTATGATGACCAGTTTGGAAGGCTGAACACCGATGGGAAGGGGCAATATCTTGGCATGTTTGATGCAGAGGACAGGATACTGGTAATATATAATGATGGCAATTACGAGGTGACCGACCAGGAACTGACACAAAAACTGGATTCGGAAAAAGTCATCATTATTGAGAAATTCAATCCTGAAAAGATCATAACGGCGGTTTATGCTGATATGAAAAACAAACAGTTCATGGTGAAAAGGTTCAGGGTGGAAACCACTACGCTGAAGAACAAGTTTATGTTCATCAAGGAAGGAGAGGGGAATTATGTGGAAGCTGTGACTACGATGGAAGAACCGGTTTTGGCGATGCAGCAGGGGCGGGGCGCACAGATCAGGAAGGGCAAACTTAAAATTGCGAAAATTGCCGAGATTACCAATTATAAAACGGTTGGAACAAAGCTTACCGATTACAACAAGTCAACCGAAATGGAATGGGTGAAGGGTAAAGATGATAAACAGGGTGAACTGTTTTAACGGGCTATGGTTTTTTCCGCTTTATCCTTATGGTTGCATTCTTTTCCAGGCTGCTGGACAGCCGAAGTTCGTATCTTTTTTTACCATCATTGATCACTGCCAGCGCTGTATTGGGCGGTATGAGGCCCAGGTTTTCGGCAAACATGGAAAGCTCATTGGATTCAGCCTCAGGGTTCACCGGCAGGCTCAGACGGATGGCTTTGTGTGTAAGCTTCTGATTAAAGAACAACAGTGTTTTGTTGTAAAACAATGAGATGATATCGCCGTCTATTTCCCCGTTGTCGTAAATGGCTACCTGCAGGGTGTCTGATTCCACTTCTATCTCATTCATCACTTCGTTTTTGCGTTCGGCATATTCCTTTTCGATAACATAGTTAATTACTTTCCGGGGAATTACTTCTGCCTGCACCAGTGTGTCTTCGATAGAAGGCTTCCATACCTGGTGTGTTTCCTTGTATTCGCTGATGGCTTTCAGCACCGAATCTTTTTTGCTGATGTCTGCATTCAGCACCCAGTTAAACCGGACATCGGGGCAGGTATACCGGTAATCCGGCAGCGCTCTGAAAGCGCCGCTGAGAAAAGAACCGGCCTGGGATACCCGCAGGGTAGCCTGCAGGGTCATCATGCAGTCCATTTCAAAATTGCGGATGGAAGCATGGTAGGGCAGCGGTATATCATAAAGACTGAGCTGCCGGGTGGCCGCATTATAGTTCCCTTTTACTTTCAGGCTGCGGTACGTGTCTTTAAAAAAACAGTTGAGCACACCGGATACATAACCTTTTTCAGGCTGCAGTATCAGCTCTACCAGGTAATTATTGGCAGAACTGCTGGTCTTCACATTGGCATTTCCGTACCAGTAGCCAAACACTGTTTGGGAACGGGAGTAAAAGGAAGTCAGCAATAACAGTATAACAAGTCCTTTCTTCATGGGAAGGAAATATCGGCAAAAATTATTCCTATAAACCGGCGATTTGTACACATCGCTATTTCAGGTAGCGTTTCATGTCCCTTTCCGCATCCCGCCTGCGGATACTTTCCCGCTTGTCGTGGAGTTTTTTCCCTTTAACAAGGCCAATCTCCGTTTTCGCCAGGTTCTTTTCATTGAAAAAGATACGAAGCGGAACAAGGGTATATCCCTTTTCTTTCAGTTTGGCCTCAATCTTTTTTATTTCCCTTTTTTGTAATAACAGTTTACGGTCACGCAGCGGGTCATGGTTATTAACGGTGCCGTGGGAATATTCAGCTATATGCAGCGATTTGAGCCAGACCTCTCCCTTATGAACAATGCAGTAGCTGTCATTGAAACTGGCCTTACCTTCCCGTAACGATTTTACTTCGGTGCCGAGTAATACCATACCTGCTTCATACTTTGAATCAATGAAGTATTCGTGGAAGGCCTGCCTGTTTTTTAATTCCTGCATAGCATAAATAAAATAAGAGATAAAAACCTCTTACTTATTTTACAATTATAAACAAAATCAGTTTTTGAACAACGAGAGCAATGTTGAAAGCTTCTCCTTCAATTCCTTTCTCGGAACAATGAAATCAAGGAAACCATGTTCCAGTATGAATTCGCTGCGCTGGAAACCTTCGGGCAAATCTTTTTTAATGGTTTCTTTAATTACCCTTGGGCCGGCAAAGCCGATCAGGGCGCCGGGTTCAGCAATATTCAAATCGCCGAGCATACCGAATGAAGCAGAAATACCGCCAAAAGTGGGATCTGTAAGCAAAGAAATATATGGCAACCGGGCGTCATTTAATTGAGATAGTTTGCCGCTGGTTTTGGCCAGTTGCATCAGTGAAAAAGCGCTTTCCATCATCCGGGCGCCGCCGCTTTTGCTGATGACCATATAGGGCATTTTGTGCTGCAGGCAATAATCAACAGCCCGAGAAAATTTTTCGCCCATCACACTGCCCAGGGAGCCACCGATGAATTCAAAATCCATACAGGCGATTACGATATCATGGCCGCTCACTTTTCCGGCAGCCACCCTCATGGAATCTTTCAGATCGGTTTTGCTCCATATTTCTTCAAGGCGTTTGCGGTAAGGTTTTAAGTCCGTGAAGTCAAAAAAGTCTTTACTCCTGATATTGTCAAACAGTTCGGCATATTCGTTATTGTCAAAAAGTATTTCGTAATAATCACCGCTTCCGATACGGTGATGAAAGCTGCATTTGGGACATACAAACAGGTTTTCCCTTAATTCAGTAACGGTACAAATGAAATTACATTCCGGGCATTTTACCCAAAGCCCTTCGGGTGTTTCTTTCTTTTCTGAGGTTTTGGTACTGATGCCTTTTTTGATACGTTTGAACCAGCTGGCCTTCGTTTCCTCCGTTTTTCCTTCCTCACCGGCCAGGTTGGCATCAAAGTCTTCAAATTGTTTAGCCATAACCGATTGTTGAGCTACAAATATAGGGAAGTTGAAAAGGGTAACCGTCAATGGGCAATACGCAATGACTTTCTCAATACATTCCAGGCACCAATGCCGATTCATCATTCACTTTTTTAACACAGTTTCAAACAGCTTGTATATACGCTTATACTCATCCGTCCAGCTGCTGGGTTCTGTGAAGCCATGATCTTCCAGCGGATAGCTGGCCAGTTCCCAGTTTTCTTTTCCCAATTCAATAAGCCGCTGCGTCAGTTTTACAACATCCTGGTAATGCACATTTACATCCACCATACCATGACAGATCAGCAAATGACCTTTCAGCCCTTCTGCAAAATAGAATGGCGAGCTTCTTCTGTAGGCAAGGCTGTCTGTAAAAGGTTCATTTAAAATATTGGAAGTGTAACCATGATTATAATTGGCCCAGTCAGTAACCGGGCGCAGTGCAGCACCTGCCGCAAATACATCCGGTTCATTGAACATGCCCATCAGTGTAATAAAGCCGCCGTAAGAGCCGCCGTACAATCCAATATTCTTCGGATTTACTCCATAAGTTTTAACGAGGTAGTTTACAGCATCCGCATGATCACTTAAATCCTTACCACCCATGTGGCGGTAAATACCCGTCCGCCAGTCGCGGCCATAACCGGCGCTGCCGCGGTAATCAATATCCATAACATAATAACCGTTATCGGCAAGCAGGTTGTTAAACATGTACTCACGGAAATAGCTGCTCCACCACTTGTGTGCATTTTGAAGATAGCCTGCACCATGTACAAACAGTACCGCCGGCTTGTTGGGGTGCGGATTGGCCGGTTTGTATAGCCTCGCATACACCGGGGCGCCGTCTCTTGCTGTAAAGGTTATCACTTCAGGATCTCTCCAGTTATAGGTTTTGAACTCATCGCTTTTTGCCTTGCTGGTTATCTGTTCAATTTTACCGTTCACCTTTACCTGCCTGCCGGCAGGCAGGTTTTCCTGCAAGTACAGTTCCCACGGCTGTGTGGCGTAGGAGTGAAGTATGGCCAGCCATTTTTCATCCGGCGAAAGGGTAACCTGGTTGGCGCCGGTCATGGTGGTAAGCCGTTCTTTTTTTCCATCAGCTATCGAAAGGCGGTAATAATGCTGTTCGCCCGGATGCACTTCATTGGTAGTGATATAGAAATATTTTTTGTCTTTTGACAGCTGTACCTGCTGCACTTCATACCTGCCAGACGTTAATGCTCTTTTATCTCCGGTTATAACATTTACGGTGTAAAGATGGGAATAGCCTGTGGCTTCGGACCGGAACCAGAATGTAGTTTCATCAATCCATCCGGTATTGCCGCTGCCGAAACCGCCGGTACCGGGGCCGCCGAGCCAGGCCTCATCTCTCTGCCGGTCCAGCAGTTTTAATTTTCCGGTAGCTGTATCCAACAGCATCAGCCACCTGTCTTTGTTGTCCTGTGAACGGATTTCTGTCACTGCATAAGTTGCTTTGGGAGACCAGTTCACTGCTACAACAGCGACAATGCGGTTAACAGGTTTCTTCTTTTCCTCTGATTGTTTGGAATAATCTTTTACATAATCCGGCAAATCCTGAATACCGGGAATCGAGTCTGTTTTTATCAGCAGTACTGTATCTGTAATCCTGTCATAGATAAAAGATTCAGCGGTGACCTGCTGTGCGCCCACTTTTGTACGGGAGGGGATATCGGTGGTAAAACCGGTTTCTGTAACATAGCTTGGTACAATGGTGGTTTTGGTATTGGATGCTGCTTTTATCAGGCGATAGGTTATAAACCTGCCGTCAGGACTGATATTTAACCCCTGCAGGGTTTTATCCTCAAGGCTGATGCTGCGGAGTTCTTTTTCTTTGGGCAGGCTTTTGTTATAGGCATCCGCAGCATCTCTTTTATCTTTTCTTTCTTTCAGTACCTGGAAATATTTAAGCTGATCATTCTTCAGCCATTGTTCCTGCTGATTTAGCGGCGCTGTCCCGCTGCGCTGCCCGCCGGCGCCTGCATCGGATGTTCTTATATTGGTTAGTTGCACCGTTTCGCCGGTTGCAATATCCCAGGCATATAAATTTTGATTTCGGGTATATACAATTTTTGTTTCATTGAATGAGAACTGGGGATTTGTCTCTGTATCTGTTGTCTGGATAATGCGTTTTGTTTTACCGGTTTTTATATCGGTATAAAAGATATCGCTGTTCCTGGCCACCACATAAGCCGTTCTTGCCTGGTTATAGTTGTAACTGCTTTGCACATTCTGTGCTGTTTTTTGTCCGGCAGTGGCTTTTGCCGGAATCCTGTTGGCCGGAGTAATATAATACAGGGAGTCAGCCGGGGCTTTATCCGGGTTCCAGTTAAAATACAGCGCTGTGCCATCGTGGCTCCAGCTTAAGCCGGAAGGGGATTTGCCCATCCATTTAGGGTCCCGCATTATTTTTTCAACAGTTAGTTTATCCAGTTGTTGCGCAGACAATGAAAGGGAGTACAGGGATAAAAGGCAGCCCCAGGCTGTTTTTCTCAGCATAAAAAACCGGTTTAGGCTATAAATATAAATGAGAATTGCCTGAACCGGTTCACCGCTTATAAAACGGAAATCCTGTTATCAGTTATTGGGCGCCCCGCTGTCAATCCAGCAGATGATGGAGTTCTTCTGTGATGTGCTGAGCGAGCTGTTTTTCGGCATCTGTCCCGATGAAACCGCCGAACGGATGGAACTGCGGGCGCCGAAAACTTCGCGGTGGTTGGTCAGCGCCCCGGGGCCGTTTGTACTGCCGGCTGCATGACAGCTGGTAACAAAAGGGAAAGCCGACCCGATAGACTTCGGTGTGAGCTCAGTCGGACGCTATGGGTGGCAATACGGAAAGATTGAAGTAAGGGCAAAACTTCCTTCGGGCCGAGGCACCTGGCCGGCC